>VOFD01000121.1_pt1 | contig 260000 bp, 248 predicted proteins | sample 5384101 | NCBI WGS metagenome assembly VOFD01 (sample SAMN12384723, study PRJNA508395) | human gut metagenome | isolation source: healthy gut C | host: Homo sapiens
GCTCCGCTTATCGACCAGAAAGCTTTTTGGCTGAGTTCCGTGCCCGTGCCTTGAACCCGGAGAGACCGGTCGCTCGCGGTATGGCCGAGAACCCGGATCATTTCTTCCAACACAGAGAATCTTCCAACACGTACTACGAGGCAGTTCCCGCTATCGTAGAGGAATATATGAACGAGGTTTCCAAGATCACAGGCCGTAAATACGGTTTGTTCGATTATTACGGAGCTGAGGACGCTGAGCGTGTGATCATCGCCATGGGTTCTGTTACGGAGGCCGCTCGTGAGGCTATCGATCACTTGATCGCTAAGGGCGGGAAGGTAGGTTTGGTATCCGTTCACTTGTATCGTCCGTTCTCCGCTAAGCATTTCTTGGCTGCCGTGCCTAAGACCGCTAAGCGTATCGCCGTATTGGATCGCACGAAAGAGCCGGGTGCTAACGGTGAGCCGTTGTATCTGGACGTAAAAGACTGCTTCTATGGTCAGGAGGATGCTCCGGTGATCGTAGGTGGCCGTTATGGTCTGGGTTCTAAGGATACGACTCCGGCTCAGATCCTGTCCGTATTCGATAACTTGGCGTTGCCGATGCCGAAGAACCAGTTCACGATCGGTATCGTGGATGACGTTACTTTCACTTCTCTGCCTCAGAAGGAAGAGATCGCCTTGGGTGGTGAGGGTATGTTCGAGGCTAAGTTCTACGGTTTGGGTGCCGACGGTACGGTAGGCGCTAACAAGAACTCGGTGAAGATTATCGGTGATAACACGGATAAATACTGTCAGGCTTATTTCTCTTACGACTCTAAGAAATCCGGTGGTTTCACTTGTTCTCACCTGCGTTTCGGTGATCATCCGATCCGTTCTACTTATTTGGTGAATACCCCGAACTTCGTGGCTTGCCACGTTCAGGCTTATTTGCGCATGTACGACGTGACTCGTGGTTTGCGTGAGAACGGTACCTTCTTGTTGAATACCGTTTGGGGCGCTGAGGAGTTGGCTAAGCACTTGCCTAATAAGGTAAAACGTTACTTCGCTCAGAAGAATATCACTGTATATTATATCAACGCTACACAGATCGCCTTGGAGATCGGTTTAGGTAACCGTACCAATACGATCCTCCAGTCCGCTTTCTTCCGTATCACGGGTGTTATCCCTGTAGACTTGGCTATCGAGCAGATGAAGAAATTCATCGTTAAGTCTTACGGTAAGAAGGGCGAGGACGTGGTTAACAAGAACTACGCGGCTGTAGACCGTGGTGGCGAGTACAACCAATTGACGGTTGATCCCGCTTGGGCTAACCTTCCGGATGATGAGGCTGTCGTAAACAACGATCCCGCTTTCATCAACGAGGTAGTTCGTCCGATCAACGCTCAGGATGGCGACTTATTGAAGGTTTCCGCGTTCAAGGGCATCGAGGATGGTACTTGGGCGCAAGGAACCGCTAAATACGAGAAACGTGGCGTGGCCGCTTTCGTTCCGGTTTGGAATGAGGCGAACTGTATCCAGTGTAACCAATGTGCTTACGTTTGTCCTCACGCTTCTATCCGTCCGTTCGTATTGAACGATGAGGAGCAGAAGGGCGCTAGCTTCGCTATGTTGGACGTGAAGGCTCCGGCCGCTATGAAGGGTATGAAGTTCCGTATGCAGGTAGACGTTCTCGACTGTCTGGGTTGCGGTAACTGCGCCGATATCTGTCCGGGATTCAAGGGCAACAAGGCTTTGTCTATGGTTCCGCTGGAAGGCCAGTTGGCTGAGGCCGATAACTGGAACTACTGCGTGGCTAACGTTTCTTCTAAGCAAAACTTGGTAGACATCAAGTCTAACGTGAAGAACTCACAGTTCGCTACTCCGTTGTTTGAATTCTCAGGCGCTTGCTCCGGTTGTGGCGAGACTCCGTACGTGAAGTTGATCACCCAGTTGTTCGGCGACCGCGAGATGGTGGCTAACGCTACCGGATGTTCTTCTATCTACTCCGGTTCTGTTCCTTCCACTCCTTATACAACGAACGAGAAGGGTCAAGGTCCTGCTTGGGCAAACTCTTTGTTCGAGGACTTCTGCGAGTTCGGCTTGGGTATGGAATTGGCGAACGAGAAGATGCGTAAACGTTTGGAAGGCTTGTTGCAACAGATCACCGTGGGCGAGCATGCACCGGCTGAGGCCAAGGAGATAGCCGCCGCTTGGATCGCTAACCAGAACGACGCCGAGAAGACGAAGGAATTGGCTCCGCAGGTAATGGCGTTCGTTGAGCAAGGCATCAAGGAGGGTTGTCCGGTTTGCGCTCAGATCAAGGAATTGTCTCACTTCTTGGTAAAACGTTCTCAATGGATTATCGGTGGTGACGGCGCTTCTTACGATATCGGTTACGGTGGTTTGGATCACGTGATCGCTTCCGGCAAGAACGTAAATATCTTGGTATTGGATACGGAGGTTTACTCTAACACGGGTGGTCAGTCCTCGAAGGCTACTCCGGTGGGCGCTATCGCTAAGTTCGCCGCTTCCGGTAAGAGGGTACGTAAGAAAGACCTTGGCTTGATGGCTACTACTTACGGTTACGTATATGTGGCTCAGATCGCTATGGGTGCCGACCAAGCCCAGACATTGAAGGCGATCCGCGAGGCCGAGGCTTACGACGGTCCTTCATTGATCATCGCTTACGCTCCTTGTATCAACCACGGTTTGAAGAAGGGTATGGGTAAGTCGCAAGCTGAGGAGAAAGAAGCCGTAGCATGCGGTTACTGGCACTTGTGGCGTTACAACCCGGCTTTGGAGGCAGAGGGCAAGAATCCGTTCACCTTGGATAGCAAGGAGCCGGATTGGAGCAAGTTCCAAGACTTCTTGAAGGGTGAGGTTCGTTTCGCTTCCGTAGCTAAACAATATCCGGCTGAGGCCGCTGAGTTGTTTGCCGCCGCCGAGGAGAACGCTAAATGGCGTCTGCGTAGCTACAAACGTATGGCTGCCGAGAATTGGGATGTAGAGGCTTAATATAACAGGTCTTTTAGTATAGAATGAGGGCGGTGTCTCCGGAAACGGAAGGCACCGCTTTTTTTATGGGGTGGATGGGGGAAGCTGCACATAAGGCGATACGGACCTGTACTACCGTATGTGTCGGCCTGTACTTCCTTATGTGTCATCCCGCGTTAACGTATCTGCAAGTCCGTACTAACGTATCTACACGTTTGCACGAACGTATCTGTAAGTTTGCATGAACGTATCTACAAGTCTGTACTACCATATCTGCAAGCCTGCGCTACCGTATGCGCGGTTTGTCAGAAGACCGGGATCGAATAGACCAGCCCCAGCGATATGCGGTGTGTATCCGGCTCTATGGCTCCCATTCGCGTGGCGGCTTTCTCTAGGATAACGCCCCGGTAGGTGTATAGGACGAATACGAAAAGGTCGAGTTGCTTGAAGGGGAAGAATTCCACGCTACTCTGCGCGTTCCACGAACGGCGGTACATCCCTTTCCGGAAATCGCCGTTGCCCTTGTACACCCGGGCGGTCTCGTACGCCCCTTTCACGTAAACGTTCCATTGGGGGTGGACACGGTAATCCACGTCGCCGATAATCGATAGGTATTCGGTGTTCATGGCGGTATGAGGCGTTCCGGGCAGACGGCTGACGACCCCATGCTGGTCGATCCCTTGGCGGGTGTACATAACGTCGAGGTACGTTAGCAACGGGCCTTTCTCATAGGTATTGCCACAGGTGAAATAGTAGGAGTAGCGCTTGCGGGTCTGCTGCCCGACGGCGGTGGCGTAACGCAGTTGCAAGCTTTTGTCCAGATAATAGCTATTCCAGTTGACCGTGTACATAAAGGGTATCTTGGCCTTGGCGGTACCCTCGGGAAGTCCGGTAGGGTAGATGTCCTCGTCGTTACCGTTGCGGTTATTCACGATCTGGAAACAAAGCTCGTGGTCCGGGCTGACTTGCCAGTTGCCCGAGATACCGGCTTGGTAGGCGGTCAGTAAATTATTGAACTCGCTAAACTCTCGTACCCGGATGGAATTGACGTAATACTCGTATCCCCCGAAATTAACGAACTGCTTGCCGATCGTGAAATTGAGATTATGCCGTGCCTTCAGGTTCACGTAAGCCAGCTCGAGCGAGGAGGAGAGGTTGTCGAGCGAATAGGGATCGGAGTATTTGTTGAACGACTGCCGGTAATGATACCCCAGCCACTTGCCCACGTCCCCCTTGATCTCCAGCCGGACACGGTTCAGCTTGAAGTTCATACCGTCTAGCTCGTTCCCGACAAACTCAGCGTTGGCCGAGGTGAAAAGCTGGAAGTTCATCTCGGCGCTATTGATCTTGATCTCTCCGTTCGATAATCGTTCCACGAGTGTAGGTTCCCCGTTATTCTCCCGAAGGGTCTCTTGGGCCGTCAGGCTGGCGTTCGTGGCTAGACAAAGCAAGAAAAGTAGAAAATGTTTCCTCATACGATAGATTTAGTTGGTAACAGCCTACAAAAGTATAAAAAACGTCTTAACCAAGATACGTTTAAGGGGATGAAAATGGGTGTTTAGGGGATGCGGACTTTCGTGCTATCCGCATCCCGAGGTGTATACGCTTTCTCTAGCCTCCGTCTAGAACCTCAATTGAGAATTCAATTCCGGGAACTGCGCTTGATGCCAATACGGGTAGATCGGGGTCGTCTGGCTTGCCATATCGAGGCGCTTCACCTGCTCCGGGCTGAGGCTCCAGCCTACGGCCTCTAGGTTCTGCCTTAGCTGCTCTTCCGTGCGGGCACCTATGATAAGGCTGCTTACTGTAGGCCGTTGCAATAACCAGTTCAAGGCGCATTGGGCTACGCTATGCCCGGTCTCCTCGGCTACCTGTTCCAATACCTCCACGATGTCGTACAGGCGTTCGTAAGAAGTAGCCTCGTCAGGTATCGGGCTTCCTCCGCGAGCGACACGCCCGTCCGTCGGGATCGGGTTATTCCGGCGGTACTTCCCGCCCAGACGTCCGGCGGATAAGGGGCTCCAGATAATGGCGCCCACCTTCTGGTCGATGCCTAGCGGCATCAGTTCCCACTCGAACTCCCGGTTCAGCAAGGAGTAATAAACCTGTTGGGCCACGTACCGGCTCCATCCATACCGCTCCGATACGGAAAGCGACTTCATTAAGTGCCAGCCGGAGAAGTTCGAGCAAGCGATATAACGGACCTTCCCGCTCGTCACCAAGTCGTCCAAGGCTCGGAGTGTCTCCTCTACCGGGGTATTCGCATCGAAACCGTGCATATGGTAAATGTCGATATGATCCGTGTTCAATCGTCTCAGGCTCGACTCGCACGCCTGTATCAGATGGAAACGGGAAGAACCGATGGCGTTACGGCTCTCCGGGCTGAGGTTGAAAGTCGCCTTCGTGGAGATCAAGAGGCGATTCCTCAATCCGTGGATCGCCTTTCCCAAGATTTCCTCGGAAAGACCGTTGGAGTAGACATCCGCCGTATCGAATAGATTCACCCCGGCGTCCAAGCAAAGATTGACCATACGGGTAGCCTCTTCCACCTTGGTATGTCCCCAACCTTCAAAACCATTCGTGCCACCAAAAGTAGCCGTACCTAAACAAAGTGCCGGAACGTATAATCCGGAACCTCCTAGTTGTCTGTATTCCATAAAAAACTATATCTATTATTTGATGAAGGAAATGAAAATACAAATGTAACAAATAAAGTGTATCTTTGTCATTAAAAGAAGATAATAGGTATAAGTATGATTAAGGCAGTATTTTTTGACATTGACGGTACGTTGGTAAGTTTCAAGACGCATAAACTACCGGACTCCACGGTCCGGGCCTTGGACCTGTTGCGAGAAAAGGGAATCAAGGTTTTCATCGCTACCGGCCGCCAGTTGCAATCTATCAATAACCTCGGGACGCAAGAGTTCGATGGCTATGTTACCTTGAACGGAGGATATTGCTTGGCCGGAAAAGATAAGGTTATCTATAAACATAATATCCCGTCGGGGGATATAGAGGCGTTGATCCGCTATCAAGAGAATGAGGAGGCGTTCCCGTGCGCCTTGGTGGAGGAAGATGGGATTTACCAGAACTACGTGGATGATTCTGTGCGACAGCTTTACGACATGCTAGACTTCCCTCATCCTCCCTTGCGTCCTTTGCGTGGTAACGGGGGTAAGGAAGTATACCAGCTGATAGCCTTTTTCTCTCCCGGCCATGAAGAACGTATCATGTCCGTCTTGCCGCATTGCGAGGCTACTCGCTGGAACCCGCTATTTGCGGATGTCGTGCCGCGGGGGAGCAGTAAGGCGGTAGGGATCGATAAGATCATCGAGTATTACGGGATCTCGCTCCACGAGACGATGGCTTTTGGCGATGGAGGCAACGATATGGCCATGCTTCGCCACGCCGGGATCGGGGTAGCCATGGGTAACGCCGGCGACGAGGTGAAAGAGGCGGCGGATTACGTGACCGACTCCGTAGATGACGATGGTGTCATGAACGCTTTAAGACATTTCGATGTTATATAAATAAACAGTTTAATAACGCTAAATCACAAACGCTATGATTGATGAATTGGTAAGCTATAATCGTGAGTTCGTAAAGAACAAGGGGTATGAGAAGTATATCACGAATAAATATCCCGATAAGAAGATCGCCATCGTGTCTTGCATGGATACCCGGCTGACCGAGTTGCTACCCGCCTCCTTGGGCATCAAGAATGGAGACGTGAAAATTATAAAGAACGCAGGGGCGATCATATCCCACCCCTTCGGAAGCGTTATCCGGAGCTTGATGGTGGCGATTTACGAGCTTGGGGTTGTAGAGGTAATGATAATCGGGCATACCGATTGTGGAGCCAAGCACATGAATAGCTCCGAGATGATCGAAAAGATGAAAGAGCGGGGAATCCCGCAGGAACGAATAGATATGATCCGATATTGCGGTATAAACTTCGAGTCGTGGTTGCGGGGATTCGAGACCTCCGAGGCTTCCGTGCACGAGACCGTGGAGCAAATTCGGAATCATCCGCTGATTCCGTCGGATATAACGGTAAGAGGGTTTGTAATAGACTCTGTTACAGGTGAATTAACGCCGGTGGAGTAATCCCCGGCGTATTTAGACTTATTTGCACAATTCATAAATAATCGAAAAAATGAAAAATTTTATTATGTTCTACAACATTGTTTCGGATAAAATGGTTATCTTTGTAACGAATTAAGAAAGAAAGATCGTTTTAGGATTATTTATTAACTGGCTTTCCAAGCGTGGGAAGCGTAAAACAAAAAGATTATGATGATGAGAGAAAATGAGAAAAGCCTTCGTGCTTTAGCGATGTTGCGTTATCAAGCAGATCGTTACCAGTCAGCTGGCAATGGTGCCATGAGTCAGCGATTAAACGCTGAGATCCGTCGCCTTATGAGCGAAATGAGTGTAGATGCGGATAAGAACTAAAAGACCGCGTCTTTTTTAAGTAAAGAATTAAAGTAAGAAATAAATTAGATGTCATCTCTTACCTCCGTTCAAAACGGAATGGTGAGAGATAGGAAATGAGGATTACCTTTGGCAATACGGCCGGGTGAGCCTTTTTTTGTGCCCTTTCCTTTCCTTCTCCTTCGCGTATCAGGGAAATTACTTATATTTGTGAATGAAAAAGCTAAAACAATAATCATTTGAACACAAAAGCGATGAAAAAAGCAGGATTACTCTTAATGTCGCTGGCATTAAGTACGGCTCTTTGGGCGGAAAGTCCGGAGAAGAAAGGTTTGGACGTGATAAATAGATCGACCGCCGAGGCGCATATCGGTTTCTTGGCCGATGATGATCTGGAGGGCCGTGAGGCCGGTTTCCGTGGAGGCCGTATAGCGGGAGATTATATCGTGGCGAACTTGAAGTCTTTAGGTATCGATCCCGTGGGCGATTCCTATTACCATCCGTTCGAGGCTTACCATCTGGAACGCCAGAAAAGAGGAGCCCGTTGGCAAGTCCCCGGACTCGGTGGCCGCTATCAAGCAGACCGGTGTTTTCCAGAAGCTATCCTTGAATAATATATTGGGTAAGATAGAGGGGAAGAACCCGAACGAGATCGTGATTGTCGGCGCTCACTATGACCATCTGGGTATCGACCCGATGCTGGATGGCGACCAGATCTATAACGGGGCGGACGATAACGCCTCCGGAGTCTCTGCCGTTTTGCAGATAGCGAGGGCTTTCCTTGCCACGGGCCAGCAACCGGAGCGAACCGTTGTATTCGCTTTCTGGGACGGAGAGGAGAAAGGGCTTCTCGGATCGAAAGCCTTCGTTCAGTCTTTTCCAGAGATAAAGAACGTGAAAGGATATTTGAATTTCGATATGATCGGCCGTAACAATAACGAGGCGAAGCCTACCCATGTGGTTTATTTCTATACGGAGGCGCACCCTGCTTTCGGCGATTGGCTGAAGAACGATATCAAGAAATACAACTTGAATCTGGCACCGGATTATCGTCCGTGGGATAACCCGGTAGGAGGGAGTGATAACGGTTCCTTCGCAAAGATAGGTATCCCTATTATCTGGTATCATACCGACGGGCATCCGGATTACCATCAACCGAGCGACCATGCCGACCGGATTAATTGGGACAAGGTGGTGAATATCACGAAGGCCTCGTTCCTTAATATGTGGTATATGGCGAATGAGAAAGATTTTTAGAGATTATACGTCTTTTTCAATAGAAGATATCTAATAAAAGTAAGTTAACTTCATCGGCGAAGTAAGTTAACTTACTTTGGCATTTTAATTAACTTACTTTGCTAATGAAGCTGGCTTGCTTTTATATTCTGAAAAAACGCCTGAATTACTGTGATTTCATATCTTACCGCAGATACTTAGTTCTACATGAACTCAAGTCGATTTTAACTTAAAACCGTTTATATTTCTAATTTTATATTGTAAAACATAAAAATAAGGAAAGATTTATTTAATTATAATAACACAATATAATGAATATTTCATATCTTTGCCTCCGATATAAAATGTGCTAGGTATTTTGGCGCCAACTAAATAAAACAACTTCTACTTAAGAAAAGTTCATGTAGGACTCCGATAGTTAGCCCATTTTTTATTTGAACTTAATTACGCTAGAACTCAGGAGTGAGTGTATGTATGTGAATAATTTTAAAAGACAAATGTTTCGCCAAGACATTGTCTAATTATTTATCAATAAAACCATCAGTTATGTTGAAAAACTTTAAACCTGTCAGCTTAATTCTATGTGCGGGTGCGTTATGCTTCTCGGGAAGCATGTATGCCAACATCGCACCTGTTGAGCAAGGTACCTCTATCTCCCAGCAAAACGGGAAAGTAACAGGTACAGTGGAAGATGATTTCGGCCCAGTGACCGGAGCGTCAGTTGTCGTGAAAGGAACGTCTAATGGAACGATTACCGATATGGACGGTAATTTCACCTTGGAAGGCGTCAAGAATGGTGATGTAATCCAAATCTCATTCATTGGTTACTCCACCATGGAAATTACGTATACCGGCCAACCGGTAGGCGTTATCAAATTAGCGGAAGACACCCAGAAATTGGATGAGGTCGTGGTTACGGCCTTAGGCATGAAGCGATCTGAGAAGTCCTTGGGTTATGCGATGCAAGAGTTGAAGGGAGACGCTTTGCTGGATTCTCGCGAGAGCAATATCGCCAATGCGTTGTCCGGTAAGGTTTCCGGTTTGCAGGTCGTTCGTTCTAGTGGTAGTGTAGGCGGTTCTTCGAAGATTGTACTTCGTGGTGCGAACTCTTTGACGGGTTCTAATCAGCCGTTGGTAGTTGTAGATGGTACTCCGATGGATAACTTCACCGGTGGTGTAGATGATGCTTGGGGTAACTCCGGTACGGATATGGGTAACGGTCTTTCGGATATCAATCCAGAAGACATCGAGTCTATGTCTGTATTGAAAGGTGCTTCCGCTGCCGCTCTTTACGGTTCTCGTGCCGGTAATGGTGTTATCTTGATTACGACGAAATCAGGAAAGAAGAATGATGGTCTGGGTATCAATGTGAACTTTGGAGTTACGGCGGATACTCCTTTTATGTTGCCGGAACTGCAAAGTTCTTTCGGACAGGGTTCTGTTGGTGCTTACAATGACCAAACCAATCTGAGCTGGGGTCCGAGGATTGAAGGACAGACTATTACTACGTATGACGGACGTCAAGTGCCAATGGCCGCTTATGACAATATTGGCGCTTTCTTTGGTACAGGTACCTCTTTCAATGAAGGCGTAAGTTTCCAGCAAGATGTGAATGGAACCTCTATGTTCTTTTCTTTCAATCGCCAAGATGACTCGGGTGTAACCCCAGAGCAAAGTCTGAATAAGACGAATTTAACGTTACGTGCTACCTCATTTTTGGATGAGGCTAAGAAATGGAAGGTGGATGCGAAGGTGAACTATGTAAACCAAAACGCCCATAATCGTCCGATCATTGGTATAAACCCATCCAACGCATTTTCAACCGTTTATAATTTGCCTCGCTCTTTGAATGTTCTTGATTTTGAGAACTGTGTGGATGATCAAGGGAAAATGGTTTGGTATGATAAAAGTAATAGTCCACAGGAGAACCCTTATTGGGTAACTCAATACCGCCAGAACGACGATACGCGTAATCGTATTTTAGGAAATGCTTCTTTAAAATATGCTCCTACGGATTGGTTTGATATCGAGCTGAGAGGAGGTACTGACTATTATACTACCACGACTACTCAAAAGTTATATTCAGGAGGTAATACGAAGCCGGAAGGTAGCTATTCTGAAGGTTCTGAGACATTCTATGAGAATAACTTTAGCTTCTTGGCTACGGCGCGTAAGGATGATTTGATCAGCAAATTGGGTGGTTTTGTTACATTTGGTGGTAACATCATGCAGCAGAAACGTACCAAAATGAATGCAAGTGCGGGAACGTTGTTGGTTCCTGATTTGTTTGATGTCAATAATGGTGTTGATAAACCTTCTATTACATCTTCTTTGACCCAGCGTAAAATGAACTCTTTGTACGGATCTCTCCAGTTGAACTGGGATGGTTGGTTGTTCTTGGATGTTACGGCACGTAATGACTGGTCATCCACTATGTCAAAAGAGAATCGTTCTTATTTCTATCCTTCTGTTAGCTTATCTGCTGTAATCTCTGATATGGTACAGAAAAACGGAGGAAGTATGCCTGATTGGTTTAGTTTCGCGAAGGTGCGTGCTTCTTTCGCTGAGGTAGGTAATGATTTGGATCCTTATCAGTTATATAATGTATATACAATTTCTAAGGATGCTAATGGTAATAGTATGGCTTCTGCCGGAAGTACCTTGTTTGACTCTTCGGTTAAGAGTGAGTTGATCAAGTCTTGGGAGGTTGGTGCCGACTTACGTTTCTTCAATAACCGTTTTGGTATTGATGCCGCTTGGTATAAGACAAATGCGACCAATCAGTTGCTGAATATTCCGATGGATGCTTTTTCCGGATATGAATCTCGAAAAGTGAATGCGGGTAATATCCAGAACCAAGGTTTCGAACTTTCGTTGAATGGTGCTATTATGCAGACTGCTAGTGGGTTTAACTGGGATGCGCAAGCTCATTTCTCTTTGAATAGAAGTAAGATCTTGGAATTAACCGAAGGGGTGACTGTCTATGATATCAAGACTGTGGATGTCTTACAGATTGCCGCTACCGAAGGTGGTAAATATGGTGATATTTATGGACAGAAATTTGTTCGCCACAATGGGCAGGTCGTGGTAGGTGAAGATGGTCTTCCTTTGATTACGACAGATAAAGAGTTGATCGGTAATCAGAACCCGGATTGGATGCTTGGTCTCACGAATAATTTCTCTTATAAGGGTTTTGATTTGAGTTTCTTGATCGACTTCCGTATAGGTGGTGAGATTTACTCGGCGACGACTTCTTCTTTGCATAAGAATGGTAACGCTGCCGGAACGGTCGTGAATGGTGATCGTGCTGATTTCGTGGTTCCAAACTCAATCATGAAAAAAGGTGATGAGTATGTGAAGAATGATGTCGCTGTTACGCCTCAAAGATATTGGGAGCGTATCGCTTCTTCAGGAAACTATGGTTTGCCGGAGGTGTTTACGTATGACGCTACGAATATCCGTTTGAGAAATATTACTTTAGGATATACGTTCAATAAGAATTTGTTGAAGAAAACCCCGTTCCAAAAGTTGCGTCTGTCCGCGACTTGTAATAACGTATGGATGATTGTTTCTCATTTGCCGGGTATCGATCCTGAATCTGTGGCAGCTACAAATACGAATGCGGTAGGATTCGAGAATGGTGGCGCGCCTACAAATCGTTCTTATACATTTAATTTAACTGTAGGATTCTAATAGAAAGGAGATAATATGAAAACGAAAAATATCATTATATTAGGAGCCTTGGCGGTCGCTTCATTGACAACGGTTACAAGTTGTAATGACTTTGAGGATATCAACAAAGACCCGAATAAGGCTGATTTGGAGCAAGTGGAACCGGAATGGTTCTTGAATGGCTCCATTGGAGATGCTCAAATGAACCCTGAAATAGCAGAACGTATTTTTATTTTGTATTGGAAGCGGGCTGCTCGTTTTGATCGGGGTAGCGGTTTCGCAATCGGTACGGATAATGATGACTATAATAGATTATACTTGACTTCGAACTCGTATGGTGTAGGTTGGTTGAATAAGGCGAATCAAGCGATAGAGGTCGGAGAGGAGAAAATCAAATTAGATGTGGATAATGCCTATCCTTATTATCGGAATATCCCGAATATGGCTCGTATTTGGAGAGCTTATTTGAACTCTGAATTGTCTGATAACTTTGGCCCGATACCGGCGTTATCTGCTTTTACCGGTGTTCCTGGAGAATATAATAAGGTGGAGGATATCTATACCTATATATTGAAAGAGTTGAAAGAGGCGGTCGCTTCTTTGGATGAGAGCATTGATATGAGTGCGATGTCCAAATATGATCCGTTTTTGGTGGTGACATAAAGAAATGGAAAAAGTATGGAAACTCTTTGCGTATGCGTCTAGCGATGCGTTTGACTGCGGTCAATCCTTCTTTGGCGCAAGCTGAGTTTGAGGATGCTGCCAAGGGTGAGTTTATCGCCTCTATGGATGATATCGCCCAGGTTGCGGAGAAAGATGGATGGGATCCGTATACAGGTGTCATGACAAGAACTTGGAATAACCAAGCGATGTCTACTACTTTCAATAATCTCGTAGTGGGACTAGGCGGTGTGGAATTTCCTGTTCCTGATGAGTTGAAATCCAATTTGAAAGATCCTTATACTTACTTAGGCCAGAATGTCAGCCTGCATTTCCCAACAACCACAAATGATCCTTGTGCGGGCTATTTTTTCGATGGTATCCCACAATATATCGATCCTCGTGCGCCTCAGTTGTATAGCATTCCGGGGTATGATGACGGAGTGGTTTATCCTTCTTATATAGGTGCCGCTTCCGAGGTAAAGGATGAGATAACATTGATTGCGGGAGATTATACGGATGTGCTGACCGGACAAAAAGTTTCCGCACCGGAAGTAAAACTTCCCATGAAATATTCTTGGACGACCGTTGTTGCCGGAAACTGGAACGATAAGGCCGGTTTAGTTGGTGACTATACAAGTTATAACTACAACTTCCCTTCTTTGGCTGATAAGTTCCGTCATAGCACGAACAAACGTGTATGGTTTGGCCCGTGGGAAAGTTATTTCTTGTTAGCGGAAGCTGCGGTTTATGGTTGGAATGTTCCGGGTAGCGCAAAGGATAATTATGAGAAAGGTATCGCCGCTAGTTTTGAATATAACGGTGTTTCCGATAAACTCTTAGAATATTTGCAATCTAAGGCTTATAACCGTGTAGGAACATCTGTAGCTTTCGATCATACGGTAGAGGCTAAGGCTTATACGATCAACTATTACGATGCATATACGAAACAGAATAAGACAACGACTTATGAGTATCCTAAAAATACGATCTATAAGAATGGTCAGTATAATAATGATGCATTGACTAAGATTATTACGCAGAAGTTCATCGCTCAGAATCCTTGGTTGCCTTTGGAAGTGTGGTCTGATCACCGTCGTTTAGGTTTGCCGTTCTTCGAGAATCAAGCTGTAGAGGCTGCTTACAATCCAACTAACCAAGTGTTGTTAACTCCTGCTACTTGCAAGGAATGTAAAGTAGAGTTCTACCCGAAGCGTCTTCGTTACCCGGCAGTTCTTCAAACCAATAACTTGGAAGGGTATAACCAAGCTTTAGAAAGACTTGGTGGTCCGAACATGACGACAACTTCTTTGTGGTGGAATATGAAATAATATGAATAGTATTTTTACTGCAAAATAATAGGAATCCTCACGTTGGGATGTATCATCATTCAACGTGAGGATTTATGTTTTTAATGTTAAACTTTTAAATTTTACAGTTATGAGAAAGTTATTAATGGTATTGTTTTTATTTGGAACAATTAGTGTTTTTGCAATGCCCAAATAGATGGTTATTATGTAAAAGACAGTGGTAATCTAGCGCTTTTTGCGGATGGAGAACCTAGGACTAGTAATTCAATTGGTATTGAAGCTGGGAAATCAGTGGAAATTCGTTTTACTCAACCTTCTACTGGAGATTTCTTGTGGCAAAAAATGAGTGGTAGTGACTATATTCAATTTAATCCCGGTGGGTCTGGACGTTTTGCGTTAATTTGGACACAGAGTGCAAGTAAAGGGGACTCGGCTGTTTTTTGTGTCACAGACAAGAATGGTGATGTGCTGACGATTACTATTCATGCTTATTAGACTTTATAGGAAATAAAGATATCTACTTCTTGTCTTTTTCTTGTCTTTTGACAACTTTGTATTGTAACTGATTCGGAAATTATAGAGAATAATATTCTTACGAGAAAAGGGCGTATCGATGTAAATGTCGGTACGCCTTCTTTTTGTGGTGATGATTTGTATGGGTAAACTGGAACTTTTATTGGCTTCTGAAGTGAATAACTAACGGCTTCCTGCCTCTTTTTACGGTTTGGTTATCCTTTGGTTAAAATTTCTGTAAATCAATTTTTTATGGATGTTAGTAAGGATAACTCTTATTCGTTTTGTCTGTAAGGAGAGAGTAGTTGCGGTATCCTCACCAGTTACCTCTTGTATATGTTAAACTCAAAACATATCTGCCCTTTTTATGTTTATACAGGATAAATGACATTCGTTGACGCAAAAACTAAAACATTGTCTATCAAAATAAACAAAAAACAGTAGTTATGTTGAAAAGATTCAGACCAGTCAGCTTAATCCTGTTGGTAGGGGCGCTTGGGTTCTCGGGAAACTTATACGCCACGCCTATGCCCGGGATTCCGAAGGTTGACATTTCCCAGCAAAACGCAAAGGTGTCGGGAATAGTTGAGGATGCCTTAGGACCCGTTACCGGGGCGTCCGTAATCGTGAAAGGAACTACCAATGGTACTATGACCGACTTGGACGGACATTTTACCTTGGATAACGTGAAGAAAGGGGATATCATACAGATATCGTTTATCGGTTATACCTCGCAAGACATCCCGTATACTGGCCAGTCCGAGATTACGGTTAAACTCGTGGAAGATACCCAGAAACTCGATGAGGTGGTGGTGACCGCCTTGGGTATGAAACGAGATAAGAAAGCCTTGGGCTATGCCATGCAGGAGTTGAAAGGGGACGACCTCTTGGCCTCCCGTGAGCCGAACTTGGCGAACTCCCTTTCCGGTAAGGTTTCCGGTTTGCAGATCGTCCGTTCAAGCAATGGCGTAGGAGGGTCCTCTAAGATCGTACTTCGTGGTAATAACTCATTGACGGGTAGCAACCAGCCCTTGATCGTCGTAGACGGTACCCCGATGGATAACTTCACCGGTGGCGTGGATGATGTATGGGGTAACTCCGGAGCGGACATGGGTAACGGCCTTTCGGATATCAACCCGGAAGATATCGAGTCCATGACGGTATGAAGGGTGCTTCCGCCGCCGCCCTTTATGGCTCACGTGCCGGTAACGGCGTGATCTTGATCACTACCAAGTCCGGACGTAAGAACGAGGGACTCGGTATTACGATCAACGCCGGTATCACCGCCGAGACGATTTTCCTGAAACCTGATTTACAGAACGACTTCGGACAAGGCTCCGTGGGCGTTTACGATAACCAATCCCGCCTTAGCTGGGGACCGAAAGCCATGGGACAAATGGTAACCGATTGGAGAGGCAACCAAATCCCTCTGCATACTTATGATAATATCGACGCTTTTTTCCGCACCGGAACCTCCTTTAACGAGGGTGTCAGCTTCCAGCAGAACATAAAGGGTACGGCGGTATTCGCCTCCGTAAACCGTTCCGACGATGCTAGTATCACCCCACGCTCAAAACTAAACAAGACGAATATTACCTTGCGTGCCACCACTTTCTTGGATGAGGCGGAAAAGTGGAAAGTAGATGCCAAGGTGAATTATATCAATCAAAACGCGCATAACCGCCCGATTCAGGGCGTGAATCCCTCGAACGCTTTCAATACGATCTATAACCTGCCTCGTTCCTTGAATATCCGTGAGTTTGAGGATGACGTGGATGAGCAAGGCAATATGATTTGGTATGATGCCTCCAAGAATCCGCAGGAGAACCCTTATTGGGTGACCCGTTATCGCCAGAACGAGGATACCCGTAACCGTTTGTTAGGAAATATCTCCTTGAAATATGCCCCGACCGATTGGTTCGATATTGAGTTGAGAGGTGGTACGGATTATTATACCACGACGAAGAGCGAGAAAGTATATGCCGGTGGTAATACCAGTCCGAGAGGTCTGTATACCGAGGGATCGGAGACCTTCTATGAGAATAACTTCAGTTTCTTGGCTACGGCCCGGAAGGATAACTTGATCGATCGGCTGGGAGGCTTCGTTACTTTCGGTGGTAACTTGATGCTCCAGCAACGTAATAAGATGAACGCTTCTGCCGGAGAGTTGTTGGTGCCGAACTTGTTCTCGCTGAATAATGGCGTGAATAAGCCGACGGTCACTTCCGAGTTGATCCGCCGTCGTATGAATTCCTTGTACGGGTCGTTGCAGTTGAACTGGGATGGTTATCTGTTCTTGGATGTTACGGCACGTAACGATTGGTCGTCTACGATGTCGAAAGCCAACCGCTCTTATTTCTATCCGTCTGTCAGCTTCTCCGCAGTGATCTCCGATATGTTGCCGAAGATTGGCGGAAGTATGCCGGATTGGTTCTCTTTCGCTAAGGTACGTGCCTCCTTCGCCGAGGTTGGTAACGATTTGGATCCGTATCAATTATATAACTTCTTCTCTGTAGGCAAGGATCCCAACGGGAATACGACAGCGAAACCGGGTAAGGTACTTTACGACTCGGACGTACGTAGTGAGTTGATTAAATCATGGGAAGCCGGTTTCGATATCCGTTTCTTCAATAACCGGTTAGGCTTGGATGCCGCTTGGTATAAGTCCAACGCTACCCGCCAGTTACTAGATTTACCGATGGATCCGTTCTCCGGCTATGCTTCCCGTAAGATTAACGCAGGTAACATTCAGAACGAGGGTTTGGAGATCTCCTTGAACGGTACGATTCTAGACAATCCCGCCGGATTGAGCTGGAGCTCTACGGCGCAGTTCTCCTTGAACCGGAATAAGATCAAAGAATTATACGAGGGCGTGAATCTATATGATATAAAGACGTTCGACGCTATCCAGATCGTAGCTCCGGTAGGTGGTTATTATGGTGAGATCTACGGGCAGACCTTTATGCGTGTGACCGATGAGAATAGTCCTCACTATGGAAAGATCGTCGTAGGTGATGATGGTTTGCCTTTGATCTCTACCGAGAAGTCGAAAGTAGGAAACCAGAGTCCGGATTGGATGATGGGTTGGACCAATAATTTCTCTTATAAAGGTTTTAACCTGAGCTTCTTGATAGACTTCCGTATCGGTGGTAGCATCTATTCGGCGACAGCCTCCAACCTGTATACCCGGGGTAACGCCGCCGGAACAGTGGTGAATGGTGATCGTGCCGAATTCGTGGTACCGAATACCGTGGTTCAACAGGGCAGTGGCTATGCGGAGAATACGGTCGCCGTCACTCCCCAGAACTATTGGGAGCGTATTGGGTCTACCGGAAATTATGGTTTACCAGAGGTTTATACCTATAGCGCCACCAATGTTCGTTTGCGTAATATCACCTTTGGCTACGAGTTCAATCGACAGATGTTGAAGAAAACGCCTTTTCAGCGTGTACGTCTATCCGCTACTTGTAACAATGTTTGGATGATCCATTATAACTTGCCGGGTATCGACCCCGAGTCTGTTGCCGCCACGAATACCAACGCTACCGGATTCGAGAATGGAGCTGCGCCGACCAGTCGTTCCTATACGTTTAACGTAACCGTGGGATTCTAATGGAATACATGATAATTTGAATTACGATAAAAATGATGAAGATGAAAACAAGAAATATACTTTTTACCGGATTGGTATCGGTGGCTGCTCTTCTTTCTTCCTGTAATGACTTTCAGGAGATCAATGAGGACCCGAATCTTGTGGGAGAGGATAAGGTGAAGCCCCAATGGTTCCTGAATGCCTCTATCATGGGAGACCAGATGAACCCAGAGATAGCCGAGCGTATCTTTATCTTGTACTGGGACCGTGCTTCCCTGTTTCAATAGGGGAAGTGGTTTTACGATCGGTACGGATAACAATGATTATAGTACGATCTGCTTGAGTAATGATTACGCCGTAGGTTGGCTGAATCAAGTGACCAAAGCGATCCAGCTGGGAGAGCGGATGGTTGCCAATGGGGAGGCGGATACCTATCCCTATTATAAGAACGTAATCCAGATGTCCCGTATCTGGCGTGCTTACTTGAACTCGGAAGTCGCTGACGGTTTCGGGCCGATCCCAGCGTTAGCCGCTTTCTCCGGTGTACCGGCTGAGTACGATAGTGTAGAGGCTATCTATCAATTTATATTGAAAGAGTTACGGGAAGCTGAGTCTGCGTTGGACCCCTCCTTGGATATGTCCGCTATGGCTAACGAGGATGCTTTCTATGCGGGAAATGTTGCGAAATGGAAGAAGTACGCCAACTCCTTGCGTATGCGTTTGGCGATGCGTATCTCGGCTGTCGATCCTGCCTTAGCGAAAGCGGAATTTGAGGATGCCGCCTCTAAGACATTTATTTCCGAGCCAACCGATATCGCTTCCGTGCAGGAGAAAGAGGGTTGGGATGAGCTGACGAGCGTGATGTCTCGTCCTTGGAATGGGCAGGCGATGTCCGTGACGTTTAAGAACTTGGTAGTTGGTTTGGGTGGACAGGAATTTCCGTTGCCGGACTCCTTAAAAAGCCATTTGAAGAATCCATACGATTATCAAGGTTTATATTTGAACCAGCACTTCCCGCTGACGACGAATGATCCGTGCGCCGGTTTCTATTTCGACGGTATACCTCAATATGTAGATCCCCGTGCCCCGAAGTTGTTTAGTGTAGTGGGCTGGGATGATGGTGTGGTTTATTCCGATTATATCGGTGCGGCCAGCGAGGTGAAGCCGGTTCACTTGAAGAATCCGGCGGATAATACCCAGAATATGTTGACGATCGATCCGAAATATACGTGGGGCACTTGGGTCGCCGGAGAATGGGACGTGAAAGCCGGTCTGGTAAGTGAGCTGACAGGTAAGAATTATAATTATCCCTCTATGTCGAAACAATATCGAATGAGCACCAATAAGCGTGTCTTCTTCGGCCCGTGGAAAGTTACTTCTTATTGGCGGAGGCTGCGGTGAAAGGCTGGAAAGTTCCGGGAACGGCTAAATCCAATTATGAGTCTGGTGTTACGGCTAGTTTTGAGTATCATGGCTTATTGAGCCAAGTCGGTGATTACCTATCGTCTCAGAAATACAACCGTGTAGGTACTTCCGTCGCTTTCGACCATACGACAGAGGCGAAATCGTATACGATCCGTTATACGGACCCATATACGAAGGAGGTAAAAAGCCGTACGTATGAATATCCCCATAACTCGATCTACCGGAATGGCGCTTATAATAATGACGCTCTGACGAAGATTATCACCCAGAAATATATAGCGCAAGTTCCTTGGTTGCCGGAAGAGGCTTGGAGCGATCATCGTCGTTTAGGTCTTCCTTTCTTCGAGAACCAAGCGGTAGAGAAGGATTACAACCCATTGAATCAAGTTCCTTTGACGGTCGCTACCTCTAAGGAATGCCGTTGGGATTTTTACCCGAAACGTTATCGTTATCCGGCGAATATCCAAACGAATAATCAAGCGGGTTATGCGCAAGCTCTCCAGCTTTTGGGCGGCCCGGACTTGACGACTACCCCACTTTGGTGGAACGCTAAATAGCGAACCTGCTTGGTCTGTTTTATATATACTTTTTCGGTGTCACGCATTTATTTGTGTGGCACCGTTTTTTTGAGATTTACTCAATCGTGCTTAGCCATTTCTCCAGTTCGTCAGTCCATTGACGTTTGTATACGAAGTTGTCCCGGAACCCAAAACTATGGCCGCCTTTTGGGTAAATATGTAAGGAGGCGGACACCTTGTTTTTTAGCAAAGCGAGATAATAAAGCACGCTATTCTCCGGGCTAACCGCCTCGTCATCCGAAGCCAACGCTATAAAGGCGGGAGGTGTCAGTGAGTTTACGTGCAATTCCAAAGAGAAAGCTTCCTCTTCCTCATGCGTGGGATTCGCTCCTAATAGCCGTTCCCTCGATTTAAGGTGCGTTAAATGAGGTAGCATACTGATAACCGGATAAAGGAGTATTTGGAAATCTGGACGTGCGTCGTCTACCCCGAATATTGCGGCATGCCCGGCGATATAACCGCCAATGGAGGCACCCATGACACCGACCTTCGTAATCTTCCACTCTTCCGAGTAATTACGGAGGATGCGGAGACCTTGGCGAACATCGTCCAGAGGAACTTCCCTATTCCGTTCGGCATCCGGTATTTCAATACGGCATAAGTAATACCTTGCGCGTTAAACCATGCGGCCATATCACGCCCCTCATGTCCGATCGAAATCTTGGAAAGTCCGCCACCCGGACACATCAAGATCGCCTTGCCATTCGGCTTCGTCGCCGGATAAACCAATAGGGAAGGGTTCGATATATTGGATATGGCATTCGGGGCATCTTCCAATTCTACGCCGGCCAATCCATTACTAGTGGGCGCTCCATCCGGCCAAAGTAGGATAATCCTATTTTTTCTGTTGTATTGTTTCCATTTTCTATATTCTGAATTGTGTTTATAGTATAAAACAACGTTGGCCTTTGATTAGTTTAGCATTCAAGATCTTTTCGAATCATCATCGTATATAAAAAAGTCCGGAAAAGACGAGGAAAATCACCCTCCATCCTTTTCGGACTTTTATCCTATTACATTGAAAGATAAATTATTGCATACCTTCCGTAGTCATTTCCTTATTGATCTTTTAACCAATCCCTGAAGAACGGCACCCGGGCCTAACTCGATGAAATGAGTGGCACCGTCGGCGATCATGTTCTGTACGCTTTGGGTCCAACGTACCGGGGCGGTTAACTGTGCGATCAAGTTAGTCTTAATTGTTTCCGGGCAAGTCTCGGCTTTCGTGCTTACGTTCTGGTAAACCGGGCAAGAAGGTTTATTGATCGTCGTAGCCTCGATAGCGGCAGCCAACTCCGTACGAGCTGGTTCCATCAATGGAGAATGGAACGCTCCACCTACTTTCAACTTCAAGGCACGCTTAGCGCCTGCGGCCAATAACTTCTCGCAAGCCTGATCGATACCGGGGATAGAACCGGAGATTACCAATTGGCCCGGGCAATTATAGTTAGCGCAAACCACTACCTCGTCCTTGATGCTTGCGCAAATTTCCTCAACCGTCGCATCCGGCAAGGCTAATACGGCGGCCATTGTAGAGGGAGTTGCCTCGCAAGCCTTTTGCATAGCCATGGCACGTTTGGAAACTAATACCAAGCCGTCCTCGAAAGACAATGCTCCGGCAGCTACCAAGGCCGAGAATTCTCCTAATGAGTGACCTGCGGTCATATCCGGTTGGAATTGATCACCTAATGTTTTCGCGAGAATGACAGAGTGTAAGAAGATCGCTGGTTGAGTAACCTTGGTTTGTCTCAGATCCTCGTCTGTTCCGGCAAACATTAAATCCGTGATACGGAAACCAAGGATCTCGTTAGCCTTCTCAAACATCTCTTTAGCAAGAGGATTATTATCGTAGAGGTCTTTGCCCATACCTACGAACTGTGCCCCTGACCGGGAAATACGTACGCTTTCATCTTTCTAATTTTTTCTAATTTCAGTTTTTTAAGACGGTGCAAAGGTAATAAATTTAGAATAATGGAGTGACTATTCGTTACAAATTGTATCTTTGCCCCCATAAAAAGGAGAATATTAACGACTAATATTATAATATCATGAACGAATTACTATTTTTAGGAAACTTAGGTACAGGCGAGATCGTGATCATCGCCATTGTTGTGTTATTGCTTTTCGGTGGTAAGAAAATTCCTGAGCTGATGAAAGGTATCGGTAAGGGCGTGAAGAATTTTAAAGACGGTGTAAAAGGATTGGAAGACGATATCAAATTAGACGATACGGAAAAGAAGTAAAGGAAGATGCAACAAGAAGAAATGTCATTCTGGGATCACCTAGAAGAACTTCGTTGGACTTTATTTCGTTCTATTTTAGCGCTCTTTGTTTTTGCTATAGCCGGGTTCTCGGTAATGCCGTGGCTGTTCGATAATGTCGTGATGGCCCCGTGTAGCTCCGATTTCATCGTCTATCGGGAAATGTGTAAGATTAGTTCTCATTTTTCTTTTCTCCCGGACTTTTGTAATGATACTTTCCATGTGAACATTGTCAATATCAAGCTGGCTTCCCAGTTCTTCACGCATATGACAAGTTCTTTCTGGTTGGCGTTATTATTGACTTTCCCCTATTTGATGTGGGAGATCTGGAAGTTCGTAAGTCCGGCTCTTTACGAAAATGAGAAGAAAAATGTACGTTGGGTATTCTTGTTCGGAACGATAATGTTCTTTATCGGATGCTCAGTGGGTTATTTCTTGGTGTTCCCGATGACACTACGTTTCTTGGCGACTTACGAGTTGAGTGCCGCCATTACGGAACAGGTATCCCTTGATTCTTACATGGATAACTTCTTGATGTTGATATTCGTGATGGGAATCGTATTTGAGATGCCATTGGTATCTTGGCTATTATCTCAGATAGGGCTGCTAAACCGCTCGTTCTTTCATAAATACAGACGGCATGCTGTTGTCGGCTTGTTAGTTGGTGCGGCGTTCATCACTCCAAGTAGTGATCCGTTTACGTTAAGTATCGTATTCTTACCGCTCTACGGTTTGTATGAGTTGAGTGCGTTCTTCGTGAAAAAAGCCCCAAAGGAAGAAGACGAGGAGAATGAGGAAGATAAAATGAGGAATAAATCCCGAAAGTTATAATAATGTAATATAAAAAAAAGACGTAACTCTGTTTAAGGGCTACGTCTTTTTTATTATTTCAATAAGGGTAACCGGTCCAGCATATTCCTTAGCTTGATGGCTATACGAGGCATCGGCTCGGCTACCGTAAGACCTACCAGATCATACTTGGATGCTATATTGTTGATAACACGTACGACCTCGTCTATTTTCATCCCGTTAGGCTCTACGCCGACTCCCGCTATCATATCCGCCGGATCGATTACGTCCATATCGAAGTGAACGACAACTTTGGATGCGCCCGTCCCTTTTAACCACTTGAGGATGGAGGAACTATCCTTCGCCACCTCCTCTGGTGATAAACCTTTTATACCTAAGTTCTTCTGCCGTTCTTTCATGCCCTCATCCCACGAGCGTAAACCTACGATTAAGGTATTCGAGACCTTGAACTTTCCCGGTAATAATTGAAGAATCTCTTCATCACCCATCCCTAGACAGGCTGTAAGGGCCATCGCATGATATCCTTTATACTCGTCATACGGCAAGTTTATATCCGGATGTGCGTCTATCCAGACAATGGCTATATCATCCGGATATTTAGCAGCCAGATAGGTGAAGGGTACGACACTTACCGAACATTCGCCCCTAAGGTGACAATCTTTTCTGGAGCGTTTTCGTGCAGTAATTCGAGGGCTGCTTTTGTTTGTTTCAGAATAACCTTGCGGGCGCTGACCCCTAGATCCGTTTCTCTATCGTTTATATCTAGTGAGATGGGTACTTCCACGGTTTTCTGGGGACTTGGGGGAGCGAGGATATTGAGTAATTGAGCTCCTAGGTAATACCCTCTGGAAGCGTCGTCCGCAGGAAGGTCGGGCATCCAATGATTCACGATCCCACCTTGCCATTGGGGATAGATCAAACGAAGTGTCGATGTTTTATCTTCCATGTTATCGTAGTTTTTTTGTACAAAGTTAAAGGATTCCACCGAATTCTCGTCTTGATGAAAAAAGATTTTCTCCTTGATGAAAATAGATTCTCATCATAATGAAAAAAGATTTTCACCCCGATGAAAATAGAAAGTTTTCCCCGTAAACTGTTTCTCTTTCGAAATAATTTATGTATGTTTGCTCAAACTCAAAACGAATTGCATAACATGAAGCACATGTCTATATTGGCGGTCTCTTTGCTGGCACTCGTGGCCTGCACGCCTGAAAAGAAACAGGAGGCGGATTACTCGCAGTATGTGAACCCCATGATCGGTACGGATTTTACCGGCAATACCTACCCGGGAGCCCAAGTTCCTTTTGGTATGGTACAATTGAGCCCGGATAACGGTTTGCCGGGTTGGGATCGCATCTCGGGGTATTTCTATCCGGATACGACGATCGCCGGCTTTAGCCATACGCACCTTTCCGGTACGGGGGCAGGCGATTTATACGATATCTCTTTTATGCCCGTGACCCGTCCTTATAAAGAGGCCCCGGCGCCGTTAGAATCTATTCCACGTTCTCGCATAATGACGAGGCGGCTTCCGCAGGATATTACCGGGTATTGCTGAAGGATTATAACATTAACGTGGAGCTTACGGCTACCGAGCGTTGCGGTATCCAGCGGTATACCTTCCCGGAGGCCGAGGCTTCGGTATTCTTGAACTTGAAGAAGGCGATGAATTGGGACTTTACCTTGGATTCCAAGATCGAGGTGGTAGACTCTACGACGATCCGTGGATACCGCCTATCCCAAGGCTGGTCTCCCTTGCAGCATGTTTATTTCGAGACCCGTTTCTCTAAGCCTTTCGTGGCTTGTCATATGGATACGACTTCTATCGTGACCAAGGAAAAAGGTTGGATCGGTACGGCCTATGTGGCCCGTTTCGATTTCAATACGAAGAAGGATGAGGAAATCCTTGTCACGACCGGAATCTCTGGTGTCAGCATGGAGGGAGCGGGAAAGAATTTGCGTGCGGAAGCCCCGAAGGATGATTTCGATTACTATCAAGCGCAGGCTAGCGCGAATTGGAACCGACAGCTTTCCAAGATTGAGGTGAAGAGCCGGAATACGGACGATATGGTGAAATTCTATACGGCCTTGTATCATTCCATGATCGCCCCGACGATCTATAGCGACGTGGATGGTTCTTATTACGGCCCGGATCAGCAAATCCATAAAGCGGACGGATGGACGAATTACTCTACTTTCTCTTTATGGGATACCTACCGTGCCTCCCATCCGTTGTTTACGTATACGGAGCCGGAACGGGCGAATGATATGATCAAGGGTTTCTTGAAGTTCTATGAGCAGAACGGGGCTTTGCCTTTATGGAACCTTTATGGCTGGGAAACGAATATGATGATCGGTTATCATGCGGTGCCCGTTATCGTAGACGCTTATCTGAAAGGTATCGGTGATTTCAATGCCGAGAAAGCGCTGGAGGCTTGTATAGCGACAGCCAACCGGGATGATTATCGGGGTATCGGGGAGTATAAGAAGTTGGGATATGTACCGGCTAACAGTGATCCGGAAAAATGGGAGAACTGGTCGTTATCCAAAACAATGGAATATGCCTACGATGATTATTGCATCGCTAAGATGGCTGAGAAGATGGGTAAGAAAGAGATCGCCGACGAATTCTTTAAACGTTCACAGAATTATCATAATGTGTACAATCCGGCAACTTCCTTTATGCAGCCTCGTGATGAGAAAGGAAACTTTGCCGCTAATTTCAGCCCCGATGATTATACGGAAGATATTTGCGAGAGCAATGGTTGGCAATATTTCTGGTCCGTGCCGCAAGATCTGGACGGTTTGATCGGATTGGTAGGAAGTAAGGAACGTTTCGCCGAGAAATTGGATAGTATGTTTACCTATGTCCCCAAATCGGATGAGGAATTGCCTATCTTTAGTACAGGCATGATTGGTCAATATGCGCATGGAAATGAGCCGAGCCATCATGTGATCTACTTATATAATAAGGTCGGCCAGCCTTGGAAGACCCAGAAATACGTGGCTCAGGTATTACATGACTTGTATCTGAATGCCCCGGACGGTATTTGTGGTAATGAGGACTGTGGGCAGATGTCCGCTTGGTTTGTGTTTAGCGCCATGGGATTCTACCCGGTTGATCCGATCAGTGGCCAATATGAGATCGGCTCCCCGTTGTTCCCGGAAGTGAAGATGCATGTAGGTAATGGCAAGACCTTTACGGTTTTGGCTCCCGAGGTCTCTGCGGAGAATATTTATATCCAATCCGTGAAGCTGAACGGACAACCTTATGATAAGAGTTATATCACCCACGAGCAAATCATGAGCGGGGCGACATTGGAGTTCGTCATGGGCAGCCAGCCGGGACCGGTATGGTATACGAACGAATGAAATAGCTCTCTATGATATAATGAAGAGAAGTGCCGTTGTCATATCGCCACGGCACTTTTTAATCCGGCTCATGCGAATCTTTCCCATAAGCCTTGACAATATCCTTTACGATGTACCAGAGTACGAACACGACCATTATGCTTCCGATCAATATCTTTCCCACTCTTATGATAGAATCGATGTATTCTTCCATAATGTTATTATTTAAGAGATTACCGTTCGAGGTAAATGTACGGATAAAAATCGGGAAATAAGTCTATGTCTCTAAGATAATTCAGATATTTGTTCTATTTTTGAGCATTGTATAAATGATTAAATATAATAGCATGTTAAAACAAATGATAGCCTTGACGGCTTTGATGGTGTCATCCATTGCTTTTGCGCAAGACCGGGAGTATGTAATCGTGGTACATGGTGGTGCGGGGGCGATGGCCGGATTGGAGGAAGATCCGGTTAAGTCGGCTCAATATTACGCCGCATTGGACTCCGCTTTAATGATTGGAGATAAGGTCCTTTCTGCGGGAGGCGAGGGGCCGGAAGCGGTGATGGCCGTAATCAATTACTTCGAGGGAAATCCGTTGTTTAACGCCGGAATTGGTGCTACCTGTACGGTGGAGGGAACTTTTGAGTTGGACGCTTCCATCATGGAAGGCAAGGATTTAAGCGCAGGCGCTGTAGCTGGCTTAAAACACGTGAAGCATCCGATCAATGCCGCCTATGCCGTAAAGACAAAATCTCCGCATGTCATGCTGAGCGGAGCCGGTGCTGAGGAGTTCGCCAAGGAACAAGGCTTGGAAATGGTAGAAGACAATATGTATTTCGCTACGCCCAAGACGATGGAGTGGATCGAGAAGTTAAAGCAAGAAAGTAAGAAGAACGGTACGGTAGGCTGTGTCGTTCTGGATAAGCAAGGAAACTTAACGGCCGGGACCAGTACCGGCGGTATGTTCAAGAAACGTTGGGGGCGTATCGGTGATTCGCCCGTGATCGGGGCGGGAACGTATGCGGATAATAACAGTTGCGCCGTCTCCTGTACGGGGCATGGCGAGTATTTTATCCGTCATGCGGTAGCGTTCGATGTGTGTGCCCGCTATAAATACCTTAAGGAAAGCGTAGAGAAGCGGCGGATTATATCATCCATATGGAATTGAATACGAACGCCGGCAACGGCGGCTTGATCGCCGTGGATAAACTAGGAAATATCGCCATGCCTTATAACAGTGGCGGTATGTTCCGCGGATTCTTGTATAAGGAGAAAGGTCGTCCGGAAATTAAGAAGGGCTGCGGTATCGGAAAGAAGATCGTTGTGGTAGGGGAAAAGTAGTTTTTTGTATCTTTACGCCAAATTCAGGATAGAATGGCGAAAACAAAAACCGTATATGTCTGCTCTAACTGTGGCGCTGATTCCCCGAAATGGCTGGGTAAATGCCCGAATTGTGGGGAGTGGAACACCTATGTAGAGGAGATTGTAACAAAGGAGCCTGCCGTGAAGCGGCCAGTTCCCGGTATTATGGAGGGCAATAAGATCCGTCCGGTGTTATTGCGTGATATAACGACGGAAGAGGAGGCCCGTATCGATTTAAAAGATGATGAATTAAATAGGGTCCTCGGCGGAGGCTTGGTGAAGGGCTCTTTGGTCTTGATCGGTGGAGAGCCGGGAATCGGAAAATCTACCTTGGTCTTGCAAACCGTGTTGGGCTTGACAGGCTTGAAAACCCTATATGTCTCGGGCGAGGAGAGCAGTCGCCAGTTGAAACTCCGGGCGGACCGATTATCGCATGATAATCCGAACTGTTTCATCCTATGCGAGACGCATCTGGAACAGATTTTTACGCAAGCGGCCAATATCCAGCCGGACTTGATGATCATAGATTCCATACAAACCATCTTTACGGAAGTCGTGGAATCTTCCCCCGGCAGTGTTTCCCAAGTACGTGAGTGTAGTGCCGCTATCTTGAAATACGCCAAGGAAAGCGGTGTCCCGGTCTTATTGATCGGCCATATCAATAAGGAAGGCAGTATCGCCGGTCCGAAGGTATTGGAGCATATCGTGGATACGGTGTTGCAGTTTGAGGGCGATCAGCATTATATGTATCGTATCCTGCGGAGCATCAAGAACCGTTTTGGCAGTACGGCGGAACTAGGGATTTACGAGATGCGCCAGAACGGGCTTCGTGAGGTCAGCAATCCATCCGAGTTATTATTAACCCAGAATCATGAGGGACTGAGCGGTGTCGCCATCGCCGCCGCTATCGAGGGGGTACGTCCTTTCTTGATCGAGACGCAAGCCTTGGTCAGCTCGGCGGTTTACGGTACGCCGCAACGTAGCGCCACCGGATTCGATTTACGCCGAATGAATATGTTATTGGCGGTATTGGAGAAAAGGGCGGGTTTTAAGTTGATCCAGAAAGATGTTTTCCTGAATATCGCCGGAGGTTTGAAAGTGAATGATCCGGCTATCGATTTGGCGGTAATCAGTTCCATCCTTTCTTCTAGCTTGGATATCAGCATCGAGCCGGGTGTTTGTATGGCTGGCGAGGTGGGCTTGTCCGGAGAGATCCGTCCGGTCAACCGTATTGAGCAACGTATCTTGGAGGCGGAGAAGCTGGGTTTCTCCCGGATTATCATTCCGCATAATAATCTAAAAGGTTTCGATACGGCGAAGAGCAAGATTCAAATCGTACAGGTAAAGAAAGTGGAGGAAGCCTTTCGGCAACTATTCGGTTAATATATAATAAACAATGATAAAAGAATTACAACTCAGGATATTGCCGGAAGAGGCTGTTAATGAGCAATCGCTAAGGCAAGTAGTAGCCCGTGAGACGGGTGAGGCTCCGAAAAATATCCGGGCCGTACGTGTATTGAAACGTTCGATAGACGCACGCCAGCGAACGATATTTGTCAACGTGAAACTGCGTGTTTTCATGAACGAGATGCCTAGCGAGCCGGAATATCAATCGATAGAGTATAAAGATGTCTCGGCAGGGAAACCTGTGATCGTCGTAGGAGCCGGTCCGGGAGGTCTGTTCGCCGCCTTGCGCTTGATAGAGTTAGGTTTGCGCCCCATCATCGTCGAGCGAGGTAAGGACGTGCGGGAACGCAAGAAAGATATCGCCTTGATCAGTCGTGAGCATAAGGTGAACGGAGAATCAAATTATAGTTTTGGTGAGGGCGGTGCCGGCGCTTATTCTGATGGAAAGCTGTATACCCGTAGCAAGAAAAAGAGGCTCGGTAGATAAGATACTGAATATCTTTTTTGCCAGTTTGGGGCAAGTCCCTCTATCTTGGCGGATGCCCATCCGCATATCGGAACCGATAAGCTCCCCGTGTGATCGAGAATATCCGGGAGCAAATCAAGCGATGCGGAGGTGAGGTACATTTCGAGACCCGTATGGATGCTTTTATCATGAAAGAGAACGAGGTGATCGGCATCGAGACGAATACGGGAAAGAGCTTTTACGGGCCTGTTATCTTAGCTACCGGCCATTCCGCCCGTGATGTCTATAACTATTTATACGAACGCCAGATCCAGATCGAGGCGAAAGGGATCGCAGTCGGTGTTCGTCTGGAACATCCTCAGGAATTGATCGACCAAATCCAGTATCATCGGAAAGAAGGTCGTGGGAAATATCTTCCTGCGGCAGAGTATAGTTTTGTGACGCAAGCGAATAACCGGGGCGTCTATTCCTTCTGTATGTGTCCGGGAGGTTTCGTGGTACCTGCGGCGAGCGGACCTAAGCAGGTCGTGGTAAATGGAATGTCGCCTTCCAACCGGGGTTCCCGCTGGTCTAACTCAGGGATGGTGGTAGAGATCCGTCCGGAAGATTATTCCGAACTGGTAGGGCAGGAGGAGCTTTATCTTCGGAATGGCGAGAAGGTAGATGCGGATTCCCCATTAGCGTTGATGGCCTTTCAGGAACGTCTGGAAGAGGTCTGTTGGTTGAATGGAGGCATGAAGCAAACGGCTCCCGCCCAGCGCATGGATGATTTCATGCGGAAGAAGAACTCTTTCGATTTACCGGTTTCCTCGTATACGCCGGGTCTGCTGGCCTCTCCGTTGCATTTTTGGATGCCGGAATTCGTGACCAGTCGCCTGCGGGAAGGTTTCCGTTATTTCGGTAAGGTCTCTAGAGGCTTCTTGACCAACGAGGCAACCATGATCGGCGTAGAGACCCGTACATCCGCTCCGGTTCGTATCGTCCGTGATCGGGATACCTATCAACACGTCACGGTAAAAGGTCTTTTCCCTTGCGGTGAGGGAGCGGGGTATGCGGGAGGAATCGTATCCGCTGCCATCGACGGGGAACGTTGTGCGGAAGGAGTGTATAATTTAGAATCCAATAAATAAGAAAAATGAAAAGTGGTATGAAAATAGGAATATCCCTTTGTCTGGGAGTTCTTATGTGTTTGAATGCGGGTTGTACGGGAAAGAAGTCTGCTGCGGAAGAGCCGGAATTAACGTACAGTAATCCTTTGTCGGTCCAGTTTGGCGATCCATACGTATTGTTGGCCTCGGACGGACGTTATTATATGTATGGTACCGGTGCCGGGGCTGTAGACGGTTTTTGCGCCTATTCTTCCGATGATTTGATCCATTGGAAGTCGGAAGGGCAGGTTTATCGGGGTAATACGCCCGATTCTTGGGCAATCGCTAATTTCTGGGCGCCGGAAGTGTACGAGCGTGACGGGAAGTTCTATATGTTCTTCAGTGCGGATTGGCGGAAGAATCCGACCAACGAGGAGGAAAATTTCCGTATCGGCGTAGCTGTGTCGGATAAGCCGACCGGACCATTTAAGGAATTGGCAGATGCTCCTTTGTTCGATCCGGGATATCCTGTAATCGACGGAAACTTGATCGAGGATGAGGAAGGCCGTACCTATCTCTATTATTCCCGTTGTTGCTATAAGCATCCGGTAGAAAGCGAGATCGCCGATGAGGCAAAGAAGAAAGGCATGTTCGACTCCGTTGAGGAAAGCTGGATTTACGGGGTGGAGGTCGCTCCGGATCTTACGCACGTGATTGGGGAACCCGTACTTCTGCTGCGTCCACCCGTAAAATTGGATGATGCGCAAAGTGAGTGGGAAAGTCGCTCGGTTACCAAAGGGGAGGTCGGACGTCGTTGGACGGAAGGCTCTTTCATGCTACGTCACAACGGCTTGTATTATATGATGTATTCCGCTAATTATTTCGGCGGGGCGAATTATGCGGTGGGATATGCCGTGTCCGAACATCCGTTAGGACCGTTTGAGAAGGCATCTAATAATCCGGTGCTGGAGAAGAACGTGGAAAAAGGTGGTATCGTCACGGGTACCGGACATAATAGCGTTACTTGGTCGAAGGACGGAAAACAAATGTATTGCGTTTACCACGGGCGTACCCAGAAGACAGGGGATGAGCGGGTCGTATTCATCGATAAAATGCGAATCAATGAGAATGGCCTTCTAGTCGTGGAAGGCCCTACCACCGATCCGCAATCTATTCAATAGTTATTTATCTCTTCCAGCAACGCCACTCGTTCCCACGAGAACGTAGTGTCATTACGTTGGATATCTTCAATAGCTCTTTCGCTCTTGCCCGGAGTTTTTACCTTGCGCCTCCGGCAAAAAGGAAACTTTCTTCCAGCAAGGTCTTGCTCGCCAGCTCCATGCGTTGGAGGCCGCACGAATCATCACCGTCCAGATAAGTGCGGATACCGTCGATAGGCGTGTTCAGCAAGAAATCGTTATCCAGTTTTAAGAATGTGTAGACGGATTGGATTAACTCGGGGTTCTTGCGTGCCCCATCGTTGGAATTACGATTGAAGATGATCTGGGCGATCACTTTGCCCAGTTCCTCGATCTGTACCATGATGAAATCTCTCTTTAACATAGGAGTGGTGAATTATTCGATCGTTATACTTTGGATGCGGATGTCTTTCTTCGGACGGTCATTCTGGTCTTTCGGCTGGGTGGCGATCTGATCCAAAACGTCGAATCCCTCCGTCAGCTCCCCGAAGATCGTATAGGTGCCGTCCAGATGATGGCAACCGCCTACGGTGGTATAAGCCTTCCGTTGCTCGTCCGTAAATAGCAAATGCCCGGGAGTTGCTTGAATAACGGAGTCTATCTGGGCGTTGATCGCTCTCAATCGCTTCTGGTACTCCCGTTTGTTACTCATCTTTATCATATTCAGCTCCGCACGTACCGGCGCATAAAACTCCTTCAGGGCCTTTTGCCGGGCCGGATAGTTGGCGGTACGCTCTAACGTATCCAGTTCGGTTTCCCTATAGACCTTCCCCTGCACGATAAAGAATTGCGACATATCCGATTTCTTTTGCGGGTTGATATCGTCCGGTTGGCGGGGAGCGGCCAAGGCTCCTTTCTTATGGAAATATTTCTCGTTGATCTCGGGCGGTATCTCGGCGGAAGGATCTCCAAAGCCGCATTTAGCACCGGCGGGAGCGTTCTTGGAATCCGGGGCTCCTCCTTGGATCATAAACTCCGGCAGGACACGGGTGAATAAGGTCCCGTTGAAATCCCCCCGTTTTGCCCGTTCGATGAAAGTACGGGTGTGATTAGGCACATCATCGTACAGGATGGCCTTCATAGTACCTACATTGGTTTTAATAACTACCGTTTTTCCAGCTTCTGCGCCGAGGTGGCTACCACGCAAAGGAACAATGCTGATAAAATGTAATATATCTTTTTCATGAGATTTTTAATTTAAAAGGTAAATATAGGTGTTATGTCGTAAAACACAAAGTAAATGCCTAACTTCGCGTCTTTATTAATAGGTAATAAGATTTTTAAAGATTTTAGCATGGATTGGATAAACGACTTATTATGGGGAGAAGGTATCGGGCATTCTATCCTTTTACTATCTTTTCGTGATTGCCGCCGGCATTCAGTTGGGAAAGATAAAGGTGTTTGGGATTTCGCTTGGGATTACCTTGGTGTTGTTTGTAGGTATTATTTTAGGGCATTTTGGGTTTACGGTTAACCACAATGTGATTCATTTCTTTAAGGAATTTGGATTGATCTTATTTGTTTATTCGGTAGGTATGCAAGTCGGGCCGGGTTTCTTCTCGTCTTTTAGGCAGGGGGGAATCACGTTGAATATGCTAGCCTGTGGAATTGTCTTCCTTGGCGTGGCTACGGCTTTGGTATTGCATTTCGTGACAGGTATTCCGATGCCTACGATGGTGGGTATTTTATCGGGGGCGGTGACGAATACCCCCGGATTAGGTGCGGCTCAGCAGGCTTATTCCGATATGTACGGGGTTTCAGATAATACGATCGCCTTGGGTTACGCCGTGGCTTATCCGCTGGGCGTGATCGGTATTATTCTTTCGATCATTTTCGTACGTTACGTATTCCGTGTGAATTTCGATAAGGAGAATGACGATTTGAATAAGGAGGATGCCTCGCATACGAATGAGGCGAAACCGATCTCGCTGGTCGTAAAGAACCCGGCGGTTTTCGGTAAGACGGTAGGGGAGTTATCCGGTTTGATGGATCATCTGGATTTCGTGATTTCCCGTGTATGGCGTAATGATAACAAGCAGATCGAGATCGCTTCCGCCGGTACGATCTTGAATGAGGATGATAAGATTTTCGTGATCACGACCGATCAAGATGCCGAGTCCGTAAAGACATTCATTGGCGAGGAGATCGATATGGAGCGCAAGCAATGGATTCGTATGGAGAGCCAGTTTATCAACCGCCGTATCTTGATCACGAAACCGGAGTTGAACGGCAAGAAGCTGGGACAGTTGAAACTGCGTAAATTATATGGTATCAATATCACCCGTATCAACCGTGCGGGCGTGGACTTGGTAGCTACGCCGGCTCTGACGTTGCAGGTGGGCGACCGTGTGAATGTGGTGGGTACCGAGACGGCTGTCTCGAATGTAGAAAAGGTATTGGGTAACTCCTTGAAACGCTTGAACGAGCCGAACTTGATCACGATCTTTATCGGCATTGCCCTCGGTATTGTCTTGGGGAGTATTCCTATCACGTTCCCGGGCATTCCGCAACCGGTTAAGTTAGGTTTGGCGGGAGGTCCGTTGATCGTGGCGATCTTGATTAGCCGTTTTGGTTACCGTTATAAGCTGGTTACCTATACGACCCAGAGCGCTAACTTGATGTTGCGTGAGATCGGTATCACCCTCTTCCTCGCTTGTGTGGGTATCAGTGCCGGCGATGGTTTTGTGGATACGATCGTGAACAATGGTGGATTCGCTTGGATCGGTTACGGTTTCATTATCACAACGATTCCTTTGCTGATCATCGGTTGTGTAGGCCGTTATTTCTATAAGATCAATTATTTCACCTTAATGGGCTTGATCGCCGGTAGTACGACGGATCCGCCCGCTTTGGCTTACTCGAACGCTACGGCTGGAAACGACGCTCCTTCCGTAGGTTACGCTACGGTATACCCCTTGACCATGTTCTTGAGGGTACTTACGGCGCAATTATTGATCTTGTTCTTCGCTTGATGCGGTAGTTATAATGGTGCCGTCTTACACGTATATCGGCATTGCCTCACACGTATATCGACGTTGGCCTATGCGAGCGTAGGCGTGAGGCGATGTCGGTATACGTGCTGGATGGAGTTGACGCCGGGGAAAATAAAAAGCATAGATGTATTAAATTTATCAGTTTAAAAGGTGATGTTATTCGTAACATTGCCTTTTTGTTAGCTTTGTGGGAGTATAATCTAATTAATATCGTGGAAAGAATGAGTGTAGAGAAGAAAAACGCTTATATCGGAGTGGATTTAGGGGGGACGAATATGCGTGCCGGCCGTATCGTAGGGGATCGATTAGTGGCTCAGGGAGCGCCCCGACTCCCAAGGACGCTGCGGATTGCGAGGAGACATTGGAGGCTTTGATAGAGGTGATCCGTTCCGTGTGGGACGAGAGTGTGGTAGCTATCGGTATCGGTGTGCCGAGCGTGGTGGATCGTGAGAAGGGGATCGTATATAACGTGGTGAATATCCCGCATTGGGAGGAGGTACATTTGAAGGAGATCTTGGAGGCTTGCTTCTCCGTGCCGGTTTATGTGGATAACGACGCGAATTGCTTCGCTCTGGGTGAGCGTATCTTTGGCGAAGGAAAGACGGTTGATAACTTCGTGGGCCTCACCTTGGGTACGGGCTTGGGGGGTGGAATTATCCAGAATGGCAAGCTGTTGGCCGACGCTAATTGTGGCTCGGGAGAATTTGGCATGATTCCCTACCAAGGACATATCTTGGAATATTTCTGTAGCGGTTCCTATTTCATGAACGTATGGGGCGTGGATGGGAAGGAGATGTACACCCGTGCGATGCGGAAGGACGAGCAGGCGCTGGAGGCTTACCGGCAGTTGGGCGTACATGTGGCCGCCGCTATCAAGATCGTGGTATTGACGGTAGATCCGGAGATGATCGTCTTCGGAGGCTCGGTGACCGCCGCCCATGAGTTGTTTGAGGAGAGCATGTATGAGGACTTGAAGGATTTCGCTTATCCGAACTCTATCAAGAACTTGAAGATACGTTTCTCTAAGCTGGAGAATCCGGGGCTATTCGGTGCCGCTTCCCTTTGTTATGATAAATAAAGACGGATAATCAATTGTTTACTTAAATCTGATTCATACCATGAGACATGTATTTTGTAGGAAGGTCGTTTTCCTTTTGGCCGCTTTATTGGTTGTATGTGGCATGTCGGCCCGTAAGCCGATCAAGACGTTATTAATAACGGGGCAGAATAACCATAATTGGCAGGTGAGCCATGTGGTGCTTAAACAGATATTGGAGAACTCGGGACGCTTCTCCGTGGATTTCGCGGTCTCTCCGGAGGCAGGGAAGGATATGTCCGGCTTTGTCTTGGATTTCAGTCCTTACGAGCTGGTGGTGCTGGATTATAATGGGGATGCTTGGCCGGAGGAGACAAACCGTCGTTTCTTGGAATATGTGCGAGGAGGTGGAGGTGTCGTGGTCTATCATGCCCCTGATAACGCCTTCGTGAACTGGCCGGAATACAATAAGATTTGTGCCTTGGGCGGTTGGGATAACCGGGATGAGAAAGCGGGACCCTATGTATATTGGAGCGATGGTAAGTTGATAAAGGATAGCTCGGCGGGCGTGGGTGGCTCTCATGGCAAGCAGCATGAGTATGTGCTGAATGCCCGGAACCATGAGCATCCGATCATGAAGGGGCTGCCGAATAAATGGAAACATGCGCAGGATGAGTTATATGATCGTATGCGTGGCCCGGGAAATATAAAGGATTGCTTGTATACGGCTTATTCGGATAAGGAGACCGGAGGCTCCGGCCGTGAGGAGCCGTTGATCTTTACGGTTGATTATGGGAATGCCCGTATATTTCATACGATGTTAGGGCACGCGGGGGAAACGGTAGAGAATTGTCCGGCTATGCAATGCGCCGGCTTCCAGATTACCTTGTTAAGAGGTGCGGAATGGGCCGCTACCGGCAAGGTAACCCAAAAGGTTCCCGCTGATTTCCCGACGGAAAAACAAGTATCTAATCGGAGTAATTATAAGCGGTGATACATGGTTTATTAGAATGCCCATTGTAAGCTCCTTATGATGGGCATTCTAGCAAGCTAACAATGGGCATTCTAAGGAGCTTACGATGGGCATCGTGCTATTTTGCTGAATCCTCGTGCGATAGATAGCCGTCGCTTAATGTGAATCGGGGATCTTGATCCGCCAGAAAGCGGATGGCCGTGAGGCTTTTCTCTTGAGGGAAAGGTAATTTCTCAATAAGCTCTTTCACGGGGATAGGGGATTCCCCGGCCAATACCTTTACGAGACTTTCCCGGATAGCGTTGAATTCCCAATTCATAAGCTGTGATTCATGCTTCGATAGGCATACGTCGCAACAGCCACAAGGGGCGGAATCTTCCTCGCCGAAATAGGATAGGAGCATGCGGCTACGGCATACCCGCTCCTCGTTGATATATTCCAGCACCTTCTCGATCCGTTTCCCGAAACGCTCCTTGCGTTCCTCATACGCCGAGCGGGGTATGGAAAGGTACCGCTGTTCCTCCCGGGTCTGGGTATAGATAATCAACGGGGTTTTCTTATGCGGGATGTAGTTTACGATCCGGTATCTGGATAAACCTACCAAGGTCTCATACACCTCGTGAGGTGTCACTCTCGCACGGGTGGCGATTACGCTCTCATCTATATAAACATAATCTGCGAATAACCCGGTGTAAGAACGCAAGATTGTCTGAATCACCTCATCCGTTCGCTTGTTCTCACTTAAATACCTGTAAAGCTCGTCACGGGTAGCTGTGAACATCAGGCGGGAAGCGTTGTCTACCTCCTCCGTATATTCGATATAGCCCGATAGCCCAAGGATCTTCAAGGCATGATGCGCTTGCAATAAAGAGAACTTATAAGCGGAACAAAAATCCGTTAACGAGAAATCGTGTACCGTATCTAACCCGTACCCTACGGCGATCTGGTAATAATTACCCAACGCCTCATAGACCCGGTAGATAAACTCCTTGTCCGGAAACTCATCCGCCAGCCGTTTCTTTAGCTTGGCGCTATCCGTGGAGGAACAAAGAGCCACGGCGAAGGCTTTCTTCTCATCACGCCCCCCGCGTCCGGCCTCTTGATAATATTCCTCCAACGATCCCGGCATATCCATATGCACGACCAATCGCACGTCCGGCTTATCGATACCCATACCAAAAGCGTTGGTCGATACGATTACCCGGCACTCGTTGTTTTTCCAACGGGCCTGACGCAGTTCTTTCTCGTCACGGTTTAACCCGGCATGGAAGAAATCGGCGGAGATACCCGCCTGTTGCAGCATGACGGCGATCTCCTTGGTGCGTTTCCGATTGCGGACATATACGATGGCCGTACCCGGAACTTTTCCTAATATATAAACGAGTGTATTTAACTTATCTTCCGTCTTCCGGACGATATAAGCCAGATTTTTGCGGGCGAAGCTCTTTTGAAATACGTTCTTCTCCTTGAACCGCAGACGCTCTTGTATGTCATTCACCACTTCCGGGGTAGCCGTGGCGGTCAAGGCCAATACCGGAATACCCGGCAATAAGTCCCGGATCTCAGCGATATTGAGGTAAGAAGGACGGAAATCATATCCCCATTGCGAGATACAGTGACTCTCGTCGATCACTAGCAGACAAACTTGCATGGCCTCCATCTTGATCCGGAAAATATCCGTACTAAGCCGCTCCGGGGAGACATACAAAAACTTATACCCTCCGAAGATGCAATTCTCCAGTTGCGTGATGATCTCTTGCCGGCTCATGCCCGAATAAACGGCCGTAGCCTTGATGCCGACCCGGCGTAAGTTCTCCACTTGGTCTTTCATCAAGGCGATCAAGGGAGTGACGACGATGCAAATCCCCTCCATCGCCAATGCCGGCACCTGAAAGGTGATGGATTTACCACCACCCGTAGGCATCAGCCCAAGCGTATCTTTTCCGGCACAGACGGAATGGATAATATCCTCCTGCAAGGGGCGAAAAGCAGGGTATCCCCAATACTTCTCTAATATCTTATGGTAGACGTCCACCTGTCCTCCTCATATATCGTCGGGTTTGATGTCTTTGATCATCAGCTGGATAGAGGTGTTGCCGTTGTAGGTGTTCTCCTCCACCGTGTAACAGATGTTGAAAGGCTTCATACCCTTGATATGGTCGTTGTACCTGTGCATGCCGAAAGCGATGGCGTGCATGGGGGTGCTTGAGTTTCCGTCGATCAATTCCAGCTTGAGATGCTCCAGTTCCTTACCCACGAGCTTACTGGTGCCGTAGTCCTTTACGCCAAGCGAGCAGAATACAGGCTTCTGGTTGTCCGGTCCGAACGGGCTCATCTTCTTTAGGTCGTTCACGAACTTCTGGTTGATCTCTTTCAAATCCAAGATAGCGTCGATATCGATCTGCGGGATCATCTGCTCCGGTATGATCTCCTCGGATGCGATCTTCAAGAAACGCTCGGTGAATGCCTCTAGGTTCTCCTCCCGAAGGGAAAGCCCGGCGGCGTAGGTATGTCCCCCCGAAATTCTCCAATAAATCCCGGCAACTCTCTATCGCCTTGTAAATATCGAAGCCTGTTACGGAACGTGCCGATCCGGTGATCAACTCGGACGATTTGGTAAGAACGACCGCCGGACGGTAATACTTCTCGGTCAAACGGGACGCTACGATACCGATCACGCCTTTGTGCCATCCCGGGTTATACACCACGATCGCCTTCCGGTCATCCATGTTCTCTACTTCGTCGATGACAGCGTTAGCCTCGTCGGTGATCTTCTTGTCCAATTCTCGGCGTTCCTCATTATATTGGTTGATGCTCTCGCTCTTCTCCCGGGCACTGGCGCTATCCTTGGACAGTAGCAGTTCCACCGCCTCCTTCCCGTTCATCATACGGCCGGAAGCGTTGATACGGGGACCGATCTTGAAGACGATATCACTGATCGTGATCTCCTTTCCGGTCAATCCGCAGATATCGATAATCCCTTTCAGCCCGAGGCTGGGGTTGCTGTTCAATTGCTTCAGCCCGTAATAGGCGAGGATGCGGTTCTCTCCCGTAATCGGGACGATATCCGAGGCGATACTGACCGCTGTCAGCTCCAACAACTTCTCCAGATCCGAGAACGGGAAATTATTGCTCTTGGCGAACGCCTGCATGAACTTGAATCCCACTCCGCAACCCGATAAATGCTCATACGGATAGATAGAATCCGAGCGCTTGGCATCCAATACGGCGACAGCGTCCGGCAAAGTGGCGTCCGGCATATGGTGGTCGCAAATAATAAAGTCGATGCCTTTCTCCTTGGCGTACTCGATCTTCTCGATCGCTTTGATACCGCAATCCAGCGAGATAACCAGCGACACGCCGTTCTCGGCGGCATAATCGATACCCTTGTAAGAGATACCGTACCCCTCGTCGTACCGGTCCGGGATATAGAAATCCAAGGTAGACGAGTAAGGTCTTAAATACTTGAAGACGAGCGATACCGCTGTCGTTCCATCCACGTCGTAATCGCCGTAGATCAAAATCTTTTCTTTATTCCCCAAGGCTTTGTTCAAGCGCCTCACCGCCTTATCCATATCCGGCATAAGGAACGGGTCGTGCAGGTCGTTCAAGCTGGGTTTAAAGAATTTCTTCGCCTCTTCGATCGAAGTGATACCTCGTTGAACGAGCAAGAGACAGATCACCGGGCTGAATCTAATTCAGCCACCAATTGGTCTCTCTTATGTAACTCTTCTTCTGATGGGGTTTGAAAGTTCCATTTGTTAATCATTATATATTGTTTTTTTCTTTTTTGCTTGCCTGATACTACGGATACCTTGTCATCCTTAATCTACCGTATGACAAAGGCGAGATTTCCGCAATATATTTCAACCCGTAAAGTTAGAAATTAAATATGGTATATCCGGTATGGCTTAAAGAAAATAGTTTTTTGTTATTATTTTTTTGAAGTAGGAGAATGATTCGTACATTTGCCTAAATATTATAAAATACAATGACGGAAGATATTAAAAAAGCTTGCGAAGTAATGGCCGCAGGCGGCATAATACTTTATCCTACAGACACTATCTGGGGAATTGGTTGCGACGCTACCAATGAAAAAGCCGTACAAAGAGTGTACGAGCTAAAGCGAAGGACAGACAATAAGGCTATGTTGGTCTTGATGGACAGCGAGGCTAAATTGGATAGGTACGTGTCGGATGTTCCCGATATCGCTTGGGATTTGATTAGCGTGTCTGATAAGCCGTTGACCATCATTTACTCAAGTGCCAAGAACTTGGCGACAAATCTATTGGGAGCCGATGGTAGCGTGGGTATCCGTATCACGAACGAGGAGTTCTCCAAGAAATTGTGCGAGCGCTTCCGTAAACCTTTGGTCTCTACTTCCGCCAACGTAAGCGGCGAGCCTTCTCCCGCTAATTTCAGCGAGGTATCGGAGGTGATCAAGGAGGGTGTGGATTATATCGTGAGTTATCGTCAGGACGATATGAGCAAGGCCGCTCCGTCCGGCATTATCAAGTTAGGAGCCGGTGGGCTTGTGCAGGTAATTAGATAAGGATGAAGAAAAGCGTACAAGCCGGAAAATATATTGTCTCGGATTTTATAGCGTCGTCGGTAGTCTGGTTATTATTTAACCTGATACGCTATGAGGAGGTGGCGGTGTATGAAGGGTTTGATACCGTCGGGGCCTTTTTGCTGCATATCCCCTCATTGAAGGGGCAGCTATTGATCCCGTTTTTCTGGTTCGTATTATATTGGTTTTCCGGTTATTATAATAAACCGTTCGGTAAGTCGAGGCTTACTGAGTTGTTCTCTACCCTTGGGAGCGTGTCGATCGGTGTCGTGATCTTGTTTTTTGCCTTAGTGCTGAATGACTTGCCCCGTTCTTATCACGTGTATTATGATATGTTTTTCTCTTTATGGGGATTGCAGTTTGTCTTGACGTATATTCCCCGGTTATTGATTACGCAGGCCGGGTTACGGAAGATAAAGTGCAGGGAATGGGCGTTGAATGTATTGATGATTGGGGCGGGGAAGAAGGCGGCGTGTATTGCCGACGACCTGTATGGTTTGGGTTATAATATCGTCGGTTTTGTCTCCGATGGTACGGAGAAAAAGGGCGGGGTCGCCGGAGATCGTGTGATCGGTAGGCTAGAATCTTTGCCGGTGATCGTAGAGGAGAAAAAGGTGGATGAGCTGGTTGTCGCCTTGGAGACGGTGGATAATAACCGTTTGATGGATATCCTGTATTCGTTATATTGCTATAAACGGCCGATCAAGATATTGGCGGATAAATCCAGTTCATTATCGCAAGTAAAGATCAAGGCGATAAAGGGCGTTCCGCTGGTGGACGTGACGGATAACAACTTCTTGCCCATTGAGCAGAATGTAAAGCTCTTTATGGATAAGACGTTATCTCTGATTTTCTTGGTGCTCTTATCTCCCTTGTTCCTGTATATCGCTTGGCGGGTGAAGCGGGATTCCCCCGGCCCGGTGTTTTTCAGTCAGGAACGGATCGGATACATGGGCGAGCCTTTCATGATCTATAAGTTCCGTACGATGTACACGAACGCCGAGGAGGAAGGCCCGTTGCTCTCTTCCGAGGACGATTCCCGTATCACTCCCTTCGGACGGGTGATGCGGAAATACCGCTTGGACGAGTTACCGCAGTTCTGGAACGTGCTGAAAGGGGATATGTCGCTAGTTGGCCCCCGTCCGGAACGTAAATATTTCATCGAGCGGATCGTGAGGAAAGCCCCCTTCTACTATCTGCTGCATAACGTACGTCCGGGAATCACCTCGTTGGGTATGGTGAAATATGGATATGCCGGCAGCGTGGATGAGATGATCGAGCGCTTGGAATATGATATATTATACTATGAGAATATGTCCTTGATTCTGGACATAACGATTCTCATTTATACAGTTAAAACAGTGTTTACAGGTAAAGGTATTTAAAATGGCAAACGAAGGTTTATTCTATAAATTCTTGTTGTGGAGGGAAAAGCGCATCAAGGAGAAGCATTTCATCCTTATTATCAGTTTTATCGTGGGACTTTGTACGGCAGCCGCCGCCATAATACTGAAACAGCTGATCCATTTCATACAGCATTTATTGACGGGCAATTTCAATGCTGATGGCGTAAATTACCTCTATTTGCTTTATCCGGTGATCGGTATCTTGTTGGCCGGATTATTCGTGAAATACATCGTGCGCGATGATATCAGCCACGGTGTGACGAAGATATTGTATGCCATCTCGCAACGAAAGAGCCGTATCAAGCCGCATAATACATGGACCTCTATCGTAGCCAGTTCCGTGACGATCGGCTTTGGTGGATCGGTCGGGGCGGAGGCTCCTATCGTATTGACGGGGGCGGCTATCGGTTCTAATCTGGGGCGGGTGTTCAAGATGGAGCAAAAGACGTTGATGTTGCTCGTGGGATGTGGTGCCGCCGGAGCGATCGCCGGTATCTTCAAGGCGCCTATCGCCGGGTTGGTGTTCGTTATCGAGGTATTGATGCTGGACCTTACGATGACTTCCGTGCTTCCTTTGCTGATCTCGTCGGTGACGGCGGCTACGATGTCTTATATCTTTACCGGCACCGAGGCCATGTTTAAGTTCTCTCAGACCGAGGCATTCGAGATCGAGCGTATTCCTTACGTGCTCTTGCTGGGTGTTTTTTGCGGATTGGTATCCCTTTATTTTACCCGTGTGATGAACAAGGTGGAAGGGATGTACCGGAAGTTGGGTACGTATTGGAAGAAGTTCATGTTGGGGGGGGTGATGCTGAGTATTTTGATATTCCTGTTCCCGCCGCTATATGGTGAGGGCTATGATACGATCGGCTCGTTGCTGAACGGGCAGTTCTCGCATATCATGGACAAGAGTTTGTTTTACGATCTGAACGATACCTATTTCGGGGTCTTGATCTTCTTGACCTTGATCTTGCTTACGAAGGTATTCGCTTCCAGCGCCACGAATGCCGGAGGGGGGTGCGGTGGTATTTTCGCTCCTAGTTTGTATCTGGGCTGTATCGCCGGTTTTATCTTTGCGCATACGTCTAATTATTTCCCGTTCACGATGTATATCTCGGAGAAGAATTTCGCTTTGCTGGGTATGGCGGGCATTATGTCCGGGGTGATGCACGCTCCTTTGACCGGGGTTTTCTTGATTGCCGAGCTGACGGGTGGGTATGATTTGTTCCTCCCCTTGATGATCGTCTCGATCAGTTCCTATATCACGATCCTTATGTTTGAGCCTCATAGTATCTACTCCATGCGTTTGGCGCAGAAAGGCGAGTTGCTGACGCACCATAAGGATCGGGCGGTGCTTACCTTGCTACGGGCGGATAGCGTGATCGAGAAAGATTTCCAGATGGTGTCTCCGGAGATGACGTTGGGCGATATGGTAAAGGTTATTTCCCGAAGCGGGCGTAACACCTTCCCTGTTGTGGACGAGCGGGGCGTGTTGCTGGGTATCGTCTTGCTGGATAATATCCGGAATATCATGTTCCGTCCGGAGTTGTATAATCGTTTCCATGTATCGAAGTTCATGGTTTCCGCCCCGGCCAAGATCGTAATCAACACGCCGATGGATCAGATCATGCAGACGTTTGACGATACGAAAGCGTGGAATCTTCCGGTGGTCGATGAGAATGGCCATTATATCGGCTTTATGTCGAAATCGAAGATATTTAATTCCTATCGGGAGGTATTGGTCGATAACTTTTCCGGGGACTAACTTGTTAAAAACAGATCCAATTTATTGTACATGAAGAAAGAGGATTTACGAATCGTATATATGGGCACTCCCGATTTCGCCGTGGAGAGCCTGCGTGCCTTGGTAGAAGGTGGATATAATGTGGTAGGTGTCATTACGATGCCGGATAAGCCGATGGGCCGTCATGGTAGCGTGCTTCAGCCGAGTGCCGTGAAGCAATATGCCGTATCGGTGGGTCTTCCGGTCTTACAGCCAGAGAAGTTGAAGGATGAGGCGTTTTTGGAGGAACTGCGTGCCTTGCGGGCGGATTTGCAGATCGTGGTGGCGTTTCGTATGCTGCCGGAGGTGGTCTGGAATATGCCCCGTCTGGGAACTTTTAATCTGCATGCCTCCTTGCTTCCTCAGTATCGGGGTGCTGCTCCTATCAACTGGGCGGTTATCAATGGTGATACGGAGACCGGCGTGACTACTTTCTTTCTTACGCATGAGATCGATACGGGTAAGATCATCCGTCAGAGACATCTGCCGATCGCCGATACCGACGATGTAGAAACCGTTCACGATGCCTTGATGGCGATGGGGGCGGGGTTGGTTACCGAGACCGTGGACTTACTGTTGGATGGAAAAACAGACGCTATCCCCAAGAGGAATTCTATAAGGATGCCGCCGAGTTGCGTCCGGCCCCGAAGATATTCAAGGATACCTGTCATATCGACTGGAACCAGCCGGTGAAGAAGATCTATGATTTCGTCCGTGGGCTTTCTCCTTATCCTGCCGCTTGGACGGAATTGATCTCTGAGGATGGCAAACGTCTGGCTTTAAAGATTTACCAGGCAGAGAAACGTCCGGCGGAGCATAACTTCCCGGTCGGCTCTATCCATACGGATCATAAATCGTATATCGACGTGGCCGTGAAGGACGGTTTTTCTTCGCTTGCGTTCCTTGCAACTTGCCGGAAAGAAACGGATGAATATAACGGACTTCCTGAATGGTTTCAAGCAAATCGCGGAATATACGGTTGGCTGATGAACGGGACGAGACGTATCATATACATTACGTTAGGAACGTTTTTTCTCATATTGGGAGCGATCGGTATCTTTGTCCCTTTGCTCCCGACCACTCCTTTTTGGTTACTGACTTGTTGGTTTTATGTCCGTAGCTCGGAGAAGCTTTATAACCGGGTGATGAGCAATCGTTATTTCGGGCCGCATATTAAGGGCTTTGTGGAAGATAAGGCTATTCCTTTGCGTTCCAAGATTATCACGATCGCTATCATGTGGCTATCTACGATCATTACTTCCCTTTTGCTAGTCGGCTATTGGTGGGTGAAAGCTTTGTTAGGGCTTATCAGTATCGGGGTCTCATGGCATATCCTCTCTTATCCTACTAAAAAGAATGAGATAACCTGTTCATCCATAGGATTACTGGGGTTATCCCTCTTTTATCGCTTTCTATCGTAGCCTTACTACTTTATCGGTCTTCTTTCAAGGCCTCTTCTAAGCTGATTCCTAGAGCTTCAGCTACTCCCTTACCGTAAGCAGGGTCTGCCTTGTAGCAATTGCGTACGTGGCGTTGCTTGATGAACAGTTGGGCGTTACCCATCGCACGGGCGGTATTTCCGAATAACAACTGTTGCTCTTCCGGCGGCATCAAACGGAATAAGGCACCCGGTTGGCTGTAGTAATCATCATCGTACTCACGCTCGTTGTAATTATAAACATCCCCGTGTACTTTCAAAGGCGGTTCTTTCTTCTCGGGAGAGTCTTTCCATTCGCCGAAGCTGTTAGGTTCGTAACCCTTTGCGGCTCCATAGTTTCCGTCTACACGCATCGCTCCGTCACGGTGATAGGCATGGAACGGACAACGGGGCTTGTTCACCGGGATCTGCTCTAGGTTCACGCCAAGGCGGTAACGCTGGGCGTCGCCATAAGAGAATAGACGACCTTGTAACATCTTGTCTGGGGAGAAGCCGATGCCTTCGACAGTATTCATCGGGTTGAATGCGGCTTGCTCCACGTCTTGGAAATAATTCTCCGGATTACGGTTCAACTCGAGGATACCGACATCCATTAACGGGAAGTCCTTATGCGGCCATACTTTCGTGAGGTCGAATGGGTTGATCGGATAGGTCTCGGCCTGCTCTTCAGTCATCAATTGGATCTGGAATTTCCATTTCGGGAAGTCCCCACGCTCGATACTCTCGAACAAATCACGCTGATGGGATTCACGATCCTTGGCGATGATCGCAGCCGCTTCCTCGTCACTCAAGTTCTTGATACCTTGCAGGGTTCTGAGATGGAACTTCACCCAGATACGTTCGTTCTTATCGTTGATAAAACTGTACGTATGGCTACCGAAACCATGCATATGTCGATAAGAGTAAGGAATGCCGCGAGAACTCATCGTAATCGTTACTTGATGCAGGGCCTCGGGAAGCAAAGTCCAGAAATCCCAGTTGTTATCCTCGCTTCGTAGATTCGTTTTCGGGTCACGTTTGATCGCATGATTCAAATCCGGGAATTTAAGGGGATCACGCAAGAAAAATACCGGGGTGTTGTTACCCACTAAGTCCCAGTTGCCCTCTTCGGTGTAGAATTTCATGGCAAAACCGCGGATATCACGTTCGGCATCTGCCGCCCCACGCTCTCCGGCTACGGTAGAGAAACGGACGAAACACTCAGTTTGCTTTCCGACTTCGCTGAAAATAGCCGCTTTCGTATACTTTGTGATATCATGTGTAACGGTAAAGGTACCGAATGCGCCGGAACCTTTGGCGTGCATGCGTCTTTCTGGGATCACTTCACGGTCGAAGTGCGCTAGCTTCTCAATGAACCAAGGGTCTTGTAATACCATCGGGCCACGTGGCCCCACTGTTTGTACGTTCTGATTGTCCGCAACAGGGCGCCCGTTGGCGGCAGTTAGTTTTTTTGTCTTCCATAACTTTAGTTTTTATGTCGCAATAAAGAATTTTAGATAAAGTAATCTTTAAATAAAACTGTTTAGAAACAACAATTGTTTTTAACTTCCTGAAGAAAAATAAGATGTTGTTAGACAGTTGTCAAATAGTTAATATCTATAAATATATAGACGGGTAGTAGAAACTCAGTGGGGATAGGCGCATGAGTTATAAAAGTATCTTAGTTTCATCGCCCCATACACCTAAGATACTTCGCCAATGAACTTAGGATACTTTCTCAATGAAACTAAGATACCTTGTTTAAAAGGTATGGATACAAAAAAGCGATTGTCTGGCAAGATGCCAAGCAACTGCGGTATGGTTTGAAAAAATCAAATGTTCACCTTCCCGGTAAAATGGGGTGTTACTTATTTATTGTAACCCCATTTTGTTAACTCCGACTGACCGATAGCAGCGAGTGATCTCAAGCAACTATCCAAAAAATGTCTAATAAAACTTTTCATAGCTCATTTTCTTTTTAATTAATAAATCTGTGCCTTTCGACACGTTCTAAATCTCACATAACTTTTGAAGTCCGAGTAACGAATGAATTGAAAACCTAAACCTTTAACCTTTTAACCTATTACTAACCTAATCCCGGACTTCTGATAACCTTAACCTAAACCATCCTCTTTTTCATCGTGAGGTTTACCACACGCGGTAAACCCAAATTGTCCAAGGTTGAAACCCTAGCAAATCGATGTAACGTTTAAACAATCTTTTTACCATATTTGCTTTACAATTATGTTTTACGACACAAATATACGGCGTTATTCCATACGTGGTATGTTTTATAGCATGTTTTTTGCGGATTCCTATGTTTTCTTGATCTATGATAAAAAAAGCGGGAATCAGATTCATATAATGATAGTATTTGAACGTTTGGCATGTCTATTGTGTTACTATGCCATTGAATTTCTATTTCTATTTGCTACATTTGCGGAGCTAAATGTAAGATAATGTAATATATATGAGTAGAAAAGAGGAGTACAAAGAGAAGAATCTATTGTATTTGGACGAGATCGCTTCGGAAGAGGGAACCCAGACATTACCGTGCGGTATATTATATAAGGTAATACAAGCGGGTACAGGCCAGGTATCGCCTAATCGGGAAAGCGTCGTTTCCGTACATTATAAGGGAACGTTGATTAACGGAAGGGAATTTGATAACTCATGGAAACGGGGTTGCCCGGAAGCCTTTCGCTTGAACCAAGTGATTGAAGGCTGGCAATTGGCTCTTCAAGAAATGCGGGTAGGGGATAGATGGATAATCTATATCCCTTACAGTTTGGGTTATGGTAATCGTGCCTCGGGTCCAATCCCTGCTTTCTCCACATTAATATTTGAGGTAGAGTTGTTGGGAATCGCTTAATTCCAATCATAGAATATATAATAATGTATCCGAAGGGAGTAAAAAAGAATAGCCATGGCTAAACCCATGGCTATTCTCTTTTGCCTCATTAGAGGATTGGAAACTTTCTATTGTTTAGGCGTATCATCCGTCTTCTTTCCTTTATCCAGCCATTTCTCTTGGATGGTCTGCATCAGTTCATAGAAGTTAGGGATGAACATCGTGGCGAATATTGTATTGATAGCCATACCGAATACTACCGCCGCACCTAAGGATATACGGCTGGCCGCTCCCGCTCCGGTAGCGAAAAGCAAAGGCATGACACCCAATACAAAGGCGAACGAGGTCATCAGGATCGGACGTAAACGAACGTGTCCGGCTTCCAAGGCGGAATCCCGTATCGGATTGCCTTCCTTCCGGAAATCCCGGGCGAACTCTACGATCAAGATACCATTCTTGGCGGACAAGGCGATCAATAAGATAATACCGATCTGGGTATATACGCTTACCGGAACCCCCATCACCCAGCAGCCGATAATAGCTCCCAACAAGGCGATCGGCAAACCCATGATAGCCGCCAACGGACTTGTCCAGCTCTCATATTGAGCCGAGAGAACCAAGAAAGCGACTAGCAACGCCATGGCGAAAATAATCACCGTCGTAGATCCTGCTTTCGTCTCTTGATAAGCGACCGAGGTCCATTCATATCCAAAATTATCACCTAATTGCTCCTGTATCAGCTCCTCCATCGCTAGGATCGCTTCTCCGGAGCTATATTTCGGGTTGGCGATACAAGTAATAGCCGCCGATGAATACATATTATATAGGTTGATCTGGTCTAATCCCAATTGCTCGTCTAATTCGATAAAAGAGGAGAAGGGTACCATCTCTCCTTTACTATTCGCCAGACTCAAACGGAGTACATCATCGATCACTTTCTGCGCCTCTCCGTTCGCCTCGATCTTAACTTGGTAAATACGTCCGAACTCCACGAAATCGTTCACGTACGCCGCTCCCATATAATAGCTGAGCGTGGAGAATACTTGATTCAACTGAAGACCGAGCATCTGCACCTTATCCCGGTCTATCTTCAGTAGATACTGCGGGGTATTGGCCTGATACATACAAGAAAGGTTCAGCAATTGCGGTTTCGAGCGGTAGCTGGCCAGCAATGTCTCCACGGCATGCTGCATCTCCGTCGGACCTAGGTTCTTACGATCCTCCAATTGCAGTTGCAAGCCGCCCGAAGCGCCCAACCCCGGGATAGCTGGCGGTACCATACCGAATACCTGCGCTTCTTGGATAGCCGATGCCTCCCGGTTGAAACGGTTGGTCACGGCCTCTGCCGTATGCTCCTTACCTTTACGTTCGTTCCAGTTCTTTAGGATCACGAAGAAGGTGGCCGTATTGGATTGCTCCCCTCCACCCATCACGGAGAATCCGCTAACGCTGATGAATGATTTCACCTCGGGGTATGTCTTTAGGATCTCGTCGATCTGCTTGGTGACCGCCTCCGTCCGGTTCAAGCTCGCCGCCGGGGGTAATTGGGATACGACTAGGAAATAGCCGTCATCCTCTTCGGGTATAAAGGTTGTCGGCCAGCGCATAAACAAGATAACCGCTACCGCCGTGATGATACCGTAAACGATCATCGCCGCTCCCGGTCGTTTCAGCATCCGCTCCACGATCGAGTCGTACATCTTCTGAGTCTTTCCGTATACCTTATTGAATCCTTTGAAGAGGAAGAATTTCGGTTCTTCGGTATTCTTCTCCAAGAAAAGGGCGCAAAGCGAGGGCGTAAGCGTAAGCGAGTTAAATCCGCTTAATACGGTAGCGGCGGCGATTGTCAAGGCGAATTGCTTGTAGAGCTGCCCGGAGATACCGCCTATAAAGGTTGTCGGGATAAATACCGCCAATAATACCAATACCACGCCCACGATAGGCCCTACGATCTCATCCATGGCCTTCGATACCGCCTCGTGGGCCGTATATTTCCCGGTATCGAGGAGCCGGGTGGAGTTCTCTACCACCACGATGGCGTCGTCTACCACCACCGCTATCGCCAGAATCAAGCCGAATAAGGTCAACGTATTAATGGAGAAGCCTAAAGCCGCCATGACCGCCAGTGTACCGATCAATGAGACCGGAATCGTAATGAACGGGATGACTACCGCCCGGAAATTCTGTAAGAATAAGAAGATAACCAAGACCACCAGCAAGGTTGTCTCCAAGAACGTGATAAGCACCTCATGGATGGAGGCGTCGATCACCTCGGTCGTATCCAAGGTCACTTTGTATTCCACGCCTTCGGGTAAGGAACTGCCTAATTCTTTCATCTTGGCCTTTACCACCTTCGATACATCCAATGAGTTGGAACCCGGCAACTGGTAGATCGCTATCGCAGCAGTCGGCTGTCCGCTTAATTTAGAGACCACGTTGTAAGAGGAGCTACCCAACTCTATGCGGGCGATATCCTTCAATCGCAGGATCTTGCCACCTTGCCCGGTCTTAAGGACAATATTGCCGAACTCATCCGGTGTCGTCAACCGTCCTTTCACGGTCAAGGTATATTGATAGGGGTTATCCGCCCGTAGAATCGGTTGGCCTACGTAACCGGCGGATACTTGGGCGTTTTGCGTGGATATGGCTTGATAGACCATGTCCGGCGTCAAGTTACGGATACGCATCGCCTCCGGGTCTAGCCAGATACGCATGCTATAGTTTCCGGCTCCCATCACCTGTACCGAGCCTACACCCGGCAGGCGGGTTAGCTGGTCTATCATATTTAAGGTGGCGTAATTACTTAAATACAACCCGTCGTAAATGGAATCCTTGGAACTTAGGGTAAGCATCATCACGATATTGGAGGATTGCTTGCGGGTGGTGATACCTTGTACGATCACGGGTTCCGGCAAGCTACTTTGGGCGATACTCACCCGGTTTTGCACCATGACGGTCGCCATGTCGATATCCGTTCCCACGGCGAAGGTGATCGTCAGGGAGTAAGCCCCCGAACTGGAGGAGTTTGAACTCATGTAAAGCATACCGTCCACGCCGTTTACCTGTTGCTCGATCGGTAAACCTACGGTCTGCGCTACGGTCTGTGCGTCCGCCCCGGGATAAACGGCGGATACCTGTACGGTAGGCGGCGTGATCTCCGGATACTGGGCGATCGGTAATATATTGAGGGTGACCAAACCCGCCACGACGATGATCAGAGCAAGTACGGTGGCGAATATCGGTCTGTTAATAAAGAACTTTACCATAGCTTGCTTATTTTATAGGTTTGATAGTCATGCCATCTCGTACCTTAAGCAGGGCGGAGGTGACATAGGAGTCTTTGGGGCTGATACCGGCGGTCACTTGGCGAAGCGTATCGTCTACCAATTGGCCCACCTCGATAGGACGGTATCGTACGACATTGGAGTCGTTCACGATATAAAGGTACTTCCCTAATTGGTCGGTACCGATCGAGGCGTCGCAAACCAAGACCGCATTCGGCTGCTCGGCATACGGCAGGGTGATGGTGACATATAAGCCACTCTTCAATACATGCTTCGGGTTATCCAGATTGGCACGTACGTTCAGGGTACCGGTCGATAGGTCGATATTGGGGGATAGATAATCCAGCCGGCCCGTATACGCATTGCCGCCATCCTTGCCTATGCTGACGAGGATCTCGGTCGGACGCTTCACGGTGCTATCGTTGCGGGCGGCTTCCAGCATCATCTTCATGAACTGGTTATCCTCGATATTGAAATTGGCGAACATCAAGTCGTCCTTGTATAAGGTGGCCAAGGTAACCGGCTGGACGGCTCCGTTGATGTAATTACCTATATCGTAGCTGGCCCGGGTAACCGCACCGTCGAAAGGCGCACGGATATAGCAATAGCTCAAGTTGGTCCGTGCGGTATTCAACTCCGCCTCGGCATTCTTCACGGCAGCCTCAGACTCCGATACGGTAGCCTCCGCTTGGATCACTTGTATCTGGCTTACGGCGCCGCTCTTAGCCGCCTCCTTCATACGCTCGTAGTTACTGCGTGCATATTCCAGCTGGGCTTTGGAGGTCTTTACGGAAGCCTCGGCTTGGGTGACGTTATCTTGATAGGTGTCCGGTTCGATCACGAAGATAAGATCGCCCTTCTTCACCCGGCTTCCGGCCTTGAGGTAAGAGGTACGCAAGTATCCGTTGACACGTGCTACCAAGTCTACTTTCAGTTGTGAACTAAGGTATCCGGGGTATTCTTTAGTCAAGGTAATGTCCTCACGATCGGCGTGGATACGCTTATGGAGGGCACGGGCGTTTCCATCGGCTTGCTTTTCCCCTTGCAAGACGCCAGTAATAAGGCGGAGGCTCCGATAATCCCTATGTAAACAAATGTCTTCATATCTTTTGTCTTTAATGATTATTTATATTAATTGTTTGAGTGGGCTTTTGTTCGATCGGATCGAACGGCCTACATAGGATTCCATCCTCCGCCCAATGACTGATAAAGCTGTATCAAGTTCAGTAGTGAGCTACCTTGAGCCTGTGTCAATTGGTTCTGGTAGGTGAGGAGGGAGCGTTGCGCGTCCAGTACGTTTTGGAAAGGCGTAAGGCCCTGCTTATAGAGGTCAAGGGAAAGATCCAAGGTCTGTTTTCCTTGGTTTACCACTTCCCGGAGGGCTACGATCTGCTTGATCGAGTTCTTGTACGAGCTCATGGCGTTATCCACTTCCTGTACGGAGGTAAGCACGGTCTGGTTGAATTGCCGGATCGACTCGTCCAACTGGGCTTTCGCCAACCGGGTAGCCTGTATCTTCTGGGTGCCTTGGAAGAAGTTCCACGTAAGGGTAGGGGCGATCTCATAGGTCAAGCTATTATGATTCGCCAGCTTGTCGAAGTCGTGGGAGGCGAAACCGATCGAGCCTTTCACGAATACTTTCGGCCACCAATCGGACTTAGAGGCCCCGAGCGAGGCGGCAAGCGCATTGACCTGCCGTTCTGCCGCACGTACATCCGGACGGCGTAGCAACAGGTTTGCCGGCAAACCTACACCGACCGGCTCGATATATTCCGGCAAGGAAGCGTCTGTCTCCATGATCTTTTGCAGATCGGAAGGGTACAGGCCTAGCAAGATCGCCAAGGAGTTCGCGTATTGGATGATACCGGCCTCCAGCATCGGTAGGGAGGCTTTCGTGCTGTAGTATACGGATTGCGCCTGCGCTACATCCAGTTTGGAGACTAGCCCGGTCTCATACCGTTTCTGGGTGATCTGTACGACCGTCTGTTGGGAGCGGCAGTTCTGTTGCGCTACCTTTACCTCTTGTTGCAGTTCCCTCATATTGATGTAGGAGGAGGCTACTTGGGCGCAAAGGGAGACCATGGCGGCGTTGTATCCCTCTTTCGAGGCGGCGAAATTCTCTTTCTCCGCTTTCACCCGGTTCCGGATACTCCCGAATACGTCCACCTCCCAGTTCATATCTACGGTAGCGCTGGAATATTGGGTGATCGCCTTGGGTACCTGATTGATATTGCCGCTACTTTGTTGCCGTGTCCATCCGGCGGAAAGCCCTAGGGTGGGCGAGTAGCTTCCTTGTGCCGACCGCAGGTTGGCTTTTGCCATGGCGATCCTGTCCATCGCCATTTGCACGGAATAGTTTTGTTTCACGGCTACTTCTATCAGCGAGTCCAGTAACGGGTCCTTAAAATTTCTCCACCAATTATCTTCTACGGGAAGTGTCTGCTGGAAATCACTCCCTTCCTCAGACCATGACCCGGGTAGGGCACGGTCTAAATACGTATGCTCTGTCTGCGCCATTACCCCGATCGGTACCAGCAAGCACAACAAAGCATAACATGTCAGGCGTAAATGTTTGTGCATAAATATATATGTTTAGATTTAGCTTTTAGCAAAACAGTTAAGGGTGGGAAATGTTTGTATCTTTGTCTATTTATATATCCCAAAAACTGAAATATATGGATATCTTATTGGTTATACTAGGCGTTATCTGTTTGTTGGTGGGATTGGCGGGGTGTTTTTTGCCGATCTTGCCGGGGCCGCCGGTGGCGTATTTGGCTTTGTGGCTGCTGCATTTTACGGGTTATGCGGAATTTACGGTTACGGAGTTGGTCGTGTGGGGATTGCTGGTCGTGTTGGCACAGGCGATGGACTATGTTACGCCCATGCTGGGGACTAAGTATAGCGGAGGGTCCAAGTGGGGAAATTGGGGATGTGCCGTGGGAACCGTGGCCGGCATATTCGTGTTTCCGCCTTGGGGAATCTTGCTGGGTCCTTTCGTGGGGGCTTTCGTTGGGGAACTTTTGGGAGGCAAGGCGTCCGGAGATGCGTTGAAGGCTGGTTTCGGGGCGTTCGCGGGTTTTTTATTGAGTGTCGTGCTGAAGGTTACCCTTTGCGGCTATTTTATTTATAGCTTTGTGAGAGGGATAATTAATTGAAGATGGTAATTAATAATGTGAGATATGTTTGAGAAAATAGTAGTGGTAGATTCTACCGGGTTGAATACATGGGGAGTGGAGCGTTTGAAGGAGCTTGGAAAAGAGGTTGTTTTTTATACCGGCATTCCGGAAACGGATGAGGAGATTGTGAACCGGATCGGGGACGCAGATTGCGTACTCGTCTCTTATAATACACAGATCCGGAGGAACGTGATCGAGGCTTGCCCGAATATCAAATACATCGGGATGTGCTGTACCCTCTATAGCGAGTCTAGTGCGAATGTGGATATAGCCGCCGCACGTGAGCGGGGGATAACGGTCTTGGGTATCCGCGACTATGGCGATGAGGGAGTCGTGGAGTATGTCATTAGCGAGCTAGTCCGTCTGTTGCATGGTTTCGGCGGGAAACAATGGAAGCATAAGGCGTATGAGCTGGGCGGGCAAAAAGTAGGCATTGTGGGATTGGGTCGCACCGGGAGAATGATCGCTGACGCTCTTCGTTTCTTGGGGGCTGAGGTCTATTATTTCAGCCGTACCCGTAAGCCGGATGCCGAGGCCGCCGGTATCGCTTACCTGCCTCTGCGGGAGTTGCTGCCGGAGGTGGATATTTTATGCACTTGCTTGCCTCGTAATACGATTCTTCTGGGGGCGGGTGAGTTTCGTTTGTTCGGTAATCTGAAGATATTGATCAATACGTCGGTAGGGCCGACTTTCCGTGTCCCGGATCTACAACGTTGGCTTAGCGCACATAAGCGGAATTTCTTCTTATGCGATGAGGTAGGTATCGGGAATTATGCGGATACCTTGACACAATTCGATAATGTCATATATACCCCGAAAGTCTCCGGCCACTCGGAGCAATGTATGGAGCGATTGTCGCAAAAGGTAATAGCGAATATCGAAAGCTATCTAAATTGACATGACCCTGTATCAAAACTCTTGGTGGTCTATCTTTTAGACGCAGATGACGCAGATGACACGGATGACACGGATTTATTTTATTCTTATCCGTGTTATCTGCGTCATCCGCGTCAAAACTTATCTGTTTTCTTTCTCGATCTGCTCCTGAACGATAGCGTCTACGACAGCTACGGTCGTCAGGTTCACGATATCACGGGTAGAGCTTTCTACGTCGGTGAAGTGGATCGGTTTGTTCAATCCCATCTGGATCGGGCCGATCGTCTCGGTGATACCCAGCGTATCCAATAGCTTGTACGCGCTGTTGGCGGAGCTTAGGTTCGGGAAGATCAAGGTATTCACGTCTTGTCCTTTCAGCTTGTTGAACGGATACATATCGTCGCGCAGCTTCTTGTCGAGGGCGAAGTTTACTTGCATCTCTCCGTCTACTACCATGTCTGGGTATGTCTTATGCAAGAAGTCGATCGCCTCGTGTACCTTCAGCGGACTGCCCTGCTTGTCGGAACCGAAGTTCGAGTAAGACAACATCGCCATCACCGGCTCGTGAGCGAAGAACTTCACGGCGTCGTGCGTCAGGCGGGCGATATCGATCAATACCTCGGCCGACGGGTGGCGGTTGATCAGCGTATCGGCCATAAAGAACGTACCCTTCTTACAAGTCAAGATGTTCAAGGCGCCGAAATGCTTGTAGCTCGGGCGGATGCCGATGATCTGTTCCGCCATCTTTGTAACCTCCGAGTAGCGGCTGTATACACCCGTCACGAAAGCGTCAGCGTCGCCGGTAGCCACCATCATCATACCGAACGCATTACGGTCTACCATCTTCTCGCAAGCCTCTGAGTAAGTCACGCCCTCTCGCGCCTTCTTGTCGGTAAGGATACGGGCGTAGCGGTGGCGGCGTTCCGTCTCGCGGTCGTGGCGGAGGTTGACGATCTCGATACCGTCTAGACTGATATTCTCCTCGGCGGCGATCTTGGCCAGACGCTCCTCGTTACCCAGCAAGATCGGGAAACAGATACCTTCCGCTTTCGCCTCGGCGGCGGCTTTCAGCATATTCACGTGGTTCGCCTCGGCGAATACCACCCGTTTCGGGTTCGCTTTCGCCATATCGGTGAACGAGCGCAAGAGTTTATTATCGTACCCCATCATCTCACGCAAATGGTTGGCGTAGCCCTCCCAGTCGGTGATCGTCTTGCGAGACACGCCCGAGTCGATAGCGGCTTTCGCCACGGCGCAAGATACACGGGTCAGCAAACGGGGATCGAGCGCTTTCGGAAGGATATAGTCGCGTCCGAAAGTGGTTCGTTTCAGCTTATAGGCGGCGTTCACCACGTCGGGAACCGGTTCCTTGGCAAGGTCGGCGATAGCGTAGACGGCGGCCAGCTTCATCTCCTCGTTGATCGCCTTGGCGTGCGTATCCAAGGCGCCGCGGAAGATATAAGGGAATCCCAGCACGTTGTTGATCTGGTTCGGATAGTCGGAACGTCCGGTAGCGAAGATGATATCGTCCCGCGAGGCCATAGCGTCGGCGTAGGAGATCTCCGGGTTCGGGTTCGCCAAGGCGAATACGATCGGGTCGGCGTTCATGCTACGTACCATCTCCTTGGTCAATACGTTCGCCACGGAGAGGCCCAAGAATACGTCGGCTCCCACCACGGCCTCCTGCAAGGTCTTGATCGGACGGTCGGTAGCGAACTCCCGCTTGGCGGCGTTCAAGTCCGGGCGGCTGGTAGAGATAACGCCCTTGCTGTCGCACATGACGATATTCTCCTTGTGCGCTCCCAGCATCACGTACAGTTTCGTACAGGAGATGGAGGCGGCTCCGGCGCCGTTCACCACGATCTTCACGTCCTCGATCTTCTTGCCGGCGATCTCCAAGGCGTTGATCAGCCCGGCGCCGGAGATGATTGCCGTACCATGCTGGTCGTCGTGCATGACGGGGATATCCAGCTCGTTCTTCAAGCGAGTCTCGATCTCGAAACACTCCGGTGCCTTGATATCCTCCAAGTTGATTCCTCCGAACGTGGGCGAGATCGCCTTCACGGTCTGGATAAACTTCTCCGGATCTTTCTCGTTCACCTCGATATCGAATACGTCGATACCCGCGAATATCTTGAATAGCAATCCCTTGCCTTCCATCACCGGCTTACCGGCCAAGGGACCGATATCGCCCAGCCCGAGTACGGCGGTACCGTTGGAGATTACGGCTACCAAATTACCTTTCGCCGTATATTCGTACGCGTCCAGCGGATTCTTCTCGATTTCCAGACACGGCTCGGCTACGCCCGGCGAATAAGCCAGGGATAAATCCGTTTGCGTGCTATGAGGCTTTGTCGGGATAACCTCGATCTTACCCGGTTTGCCCTCGGCATGGTACCGAAGGGCCTCCTCTTTTGTAATCTTTGCCATAGGTATGTTTATTAATTATGTTGTTCCTATTTAAAACCACCGCAAAAGTAACAAATTATTATGAGTTTACTAGGTTTTGCTTACAAATAGTTTTTTCAAGAAAGTGCGAATAGTAATCCGGTTTTAACTTGTGAGAGTGGAACTCTATTGTTATATTTGAAGATTTAATAATCAGGGCCTCCATCCAAGAGAGACCTATAAATCTATTTATCATGGCAATACTAGTAAAACCCGTGCAACGAATAAACCCTTTGGACAAGGAAGCGCCTAAGAAATGGTATGTAACTCAAGTAACTACCGCCCAAGCGGACGAGACCGAGGTAGCGATGGAACTCGCCGACGAGACTACGTTGAACCCTTCCGAGGCGATGATGGCCATCCGCCAGCTTCGTAAGATCTTGCTTCGCAGGCTGCTGGGAGGCGAGAGCGTGAAACTGGGTAACTGGGGTAGTTTCAGCGTTACGCTTTCCAGTTTGGGGGTACCTACCAAGGAGGAGGTCAACGCCAAGAATATCAAAAGTGTGAACCTTAACTTCCAGCCTGACGAGGCTTTCAAGACGGATCTTCAGAAGGCTACTTTCGCTTGGGTGGACAAGCTGGCGGAAGGACGACCGGGTGGCTCCGGCGGCTCCGACTCGGAATCTCCGGACGAGATATAGGCTAGGATGATAGCCGCGGGCCGGTATCCGGGCAGGTACTCACGTGTACCCGCCCAGATACCGGCTTTTTGTTGCCCGGATACAAGCGGGTACCCGTACGGTTACGCTCTTGCACTTACGTATCTGCGTCCTTGTATCTACGTATCTGCATCTTCGTATCCGTACGGATACACGGATGCAGATACGTAGATACAAGAATGTAGCCGTACGGATACGAGTAAGGAAGATGCCGGGTAGATAAATAATCGTGGAAGAGGTGTAGGCGTTGTCCCTGCGGGACTCTGGTTAATTATGAGATCAAAGATAATAATATTTATTAAATAGCTGGTGAAAATCAATAATAGTCTTAAGAAAAAAAACAATAGTGTTAATGAGCGGAGTGAAATAAAACCATTTACCACCAGAGTCCCGCAGGTACTCGTAAACTTAAAGAACCATGAAACACCTACTTTATATATTTTTAGTTTTAGCAACCTTGCTTACGGGGTTGTACTTGCTACCTAAGCATACTCCCTTATTTGAGTATTATAGGCTGAGGCCTGTTTTTGAGGTAGCTACTATCGTATTTTTAATCGGTGTCTTATGCTTGTATGGGCGGGAGAAGAGGCAAGTCAAGATGATCTTCTCCCGTCTGTCTCAAAAGAATTTCTTCTTGGATTTGGCCATACAGTGTGGAGGCATATACATCTGGGAGTTTAAGGACGAGGAGTTCTTTTTCGAGTATCCTGTCGGTGACCAGTCATCACGGATCGAGTTGGAAGAGATGTGGAGGCTGATACATCCCGATGATCTCACTGCTTTCAAATTACTTTGGCAATCCTTATGGAAGGCGGACAAGGAGGTATTCCAATGCCGTGCCCGCTTCGCCGGATCTGATTATGAATGGTGGGAATTCCGCTTTAGCGCCATGCCTGCGGTAGATAATGCGGAGGGAGGTAAAGACGTGAGCGGTATACTTATCAACATCAATGACATGAAGAAACGGGAAAAAGAGCTTATCCTCATGAGGGGGGTATGAGCAAAAGTTCTTGGCGAACATGAGCCATGAGATACGTACGCCGCTGAACTCTATCGTAGGCTTCTCGAACCTGCTGGCCTCGGAGAAGGATTTAGACGAGGCCGACAAGCTGCTGTTTGCCAAGACGATCAATCAGAGCTGCGATCTGCTGTTGGTGCTTATCAATGATATTCTGGAGGTTTCGAGACTTCAATCGGGACAAATGAAATTCGAGAAAGAGAGCTGCTCCGTCAAGGAGTTGGTAGACGACCTTTACCTCGCCCATCAGTTATTAGTCCCCGCCCACCTACGATTCTCGAAAGAGGCGGAGGGGGATTTGTTTATCTATACGGATAAAAAGAGACTTTCGCAAGTTATAACCAATTTCTTGACAAACGCTTGTAAATTCACGAATAGCGGATATATAAAGTTGGGATTTAAGCATCTGAGGGGGACGGATGAGGTAGCGATTTTTGTCAAGGATTCCGGGATCGGTCTATCGGAGGAGCAACAAGAGAAGGTGTTCAGCCGTTTTTTCAAGCAAGATGAATTCAGCCAAGGGGCCGGTCTGGGGTTGTCTATCTGCCAAGGAATCGTACAAAACTTGGGGGGACGGATAGAACTGAGTTCTAAGCTAGGAAAAGGAAGCCGCTTCTCGGTTGTGCTGCCGGTATATAAGGGGGGATACGTTTGATCATTCATTTTTTTCATTCTACCAAAATCTGATATCTGATGGGAAAGAAGTACATTTGCCAGATCAAAATAGAAGAAGATAAATGGCATTGAGACTTATCCATACGGCCGACTGGCATCTAGGCCAGACCTTTTTCGGCTACGACCGGGAGGCGGAGCACGAGGCTTTCCTCGGTTTTCTGACAAATCTTTTGGTGGAGCGGCAGACGGATGTCCTGCTGATCGCCGGCGACGTGTTCGACGTGACGAACCCTTCCGCCGGGGCGCAACGCCGTTTCTATCGTTTCCTGCGGGAGGCGAATCGCCTGAATCCGGGCTTGCAGATCGTGATCATCGCCGGCAACCACGACTCTGCGATCCGTCTGGAAGCCCCGAATCCCTTGCTGGAGGAATTGAATACCTCGATCGTCGGTATCGTGGGGAGAACGGATTCCGGGGAGATCGACCTCGCTTCGCTCGTCGTCCCTTTGAGGAACCGGGCGGGAGAACGGGAGGCGCTTTGCCTGGCGGTGCCTTTCCTCCGCCAAGGGGATTACCCGGCGGTACCCGAGGGAGAGCCCGACTCGTATGTGGCGGGTATCGGCCGGATGTACCGGCGGCTCTACGCTTATGCGGATGCCCGGAGGAATCCCGGCGAGGCGATCGTAGCCTTGGGACACCTCCACGCTACCGGAGCCGAGTTGTCGGAGGACGACCGGAGCGAGCGTGCGATCATGGGAGGTCTGGAGTCCGTATCCGCAGATACCTTCGACGCCGGGATCGCTTATACGGCGCTGGGGCATATCCATAAGGCGCAACGGATCGGCGGGCGCGAGGCGGTACGTTATGCCGGAAGCCCGCTTCCCATGTCGTTCTCGGAGAAGAATTACCGGCATCAAGTGATAGCCGTAGCGGTCGAGGAGGGGAAGGTCGCTGGTATCGAGGCGATCGAGATCCCAAGAGTAGCGGACTTGATGCGTATACCGGACAGCCCGTTACCTCCGAAGGAGGTCTTGCGATGCCTCGCCGGGCTTCCGGAGCCGGAGGAGGGCTGGGAGGACGAGAGCCGCTGGCCTTATTTGGAGATACGGGTCCTGCTGACGGAGCCGGACCCTACGTTCCGCCATCGGGTAGAGGAGGCGTTGGTCGGGAAGGCGGTCCGCCTCACCTCCATCGTTCCTTCGTATCCCCGGCGGGAAGGAGAGGCAGAGGAGCGGGCCTTGTCGTATAATGATTTGCAAAAGATAGCCCCGCTGGATATGCTGAGGCATACGTTTGCCGTGAAATACGGAGGCGAGTTGCCCGAGGAGATAGAGACATTGTTTAACGAGGTGATGAGGGAGGTTGCTTTATGAGAGTGCTGGCGATCAGAGGACGCAATCTGGCGTCGCTGGAAGGAGAGTTTTCCATTGATTTTACGGAAGAGCCTTTGGCTTCGGCGGGTATCTTCGCTATATCCGGGCCTACCGGGGCGGGAAAATCCACGTTGCTGGATGCCATGTGCCTCGCCCTTTTCTCCCGTACGCCGCGAACGGAGCTGGCGAAGGAGAATAACGTGCGGCTGAGGGACGTGCAAGAGGATGTGTTGCCGCAAAGCGACCCCCGCTTCCTCTTGCGCCGCGGGACGGCCTCGGGTTACGCCGAGGTGGATTTCGTGGCGCTGAACGGGTGTCGGTATCGCGCCCGCTGGTCCGTATCCCGGGCCCGGGAGAAGGAGAGCGGACGTTTGCAGGCCACCCGCCTTACATTATATAATATAGATGCCGGGAAAGAGGAGCCGGGAACCAACAAGGACCTGCAAGCCCGTATCATCGAGCTGATCGGCCTGACTTTCGATCAGTTCACCCGCTCGGTGCTCTTGGCCCAGAACGATTTCTCTACCTTCCTGAAAGCGGAGCAGGGCGAGAAGGCCTCCTTGTTGGAGAAACTGACCGGTACGGAGCAATACTCGGAGATCTCCCGCCGGATCTTCGCCAAGAACGCCGAGGCGAAGGAGGCCTACGAGCGGCTATACGCTCGCGTACAAGGCATAGAGCTTCTCTCGGAGGAGGAGGTGGAAGCCTCCCAAACCCGCCTTTCGGCCTTGGAGGTGGAGCTGGCCCGTCTGGAGAAGGCGAAGGTCGAGCGGCAAAGCCTGCGGGAGGCCGTGAAAGCGGCCGAGGTCCAGATCGCCTCGAAGGAAAAACAGCGGGAGGAGAACGCCCGCTTCTTGGAACGGGCGTTGGCATCGCTGGAAACCGCGAGGAAGGAGTATGAGCAAGGGGAGGTGCGATTGGCGAGGACGGATGAGGAATCTAAGCGTCTGCGACTGGAATTGCAACAGGCCCGGATACTGGACGTGCAACTGGAATCGGCCTTGAAAGCCCGCTCCGAGGCCGATGAACGGATGAAAGACTTCTCCCGGCGGAAGCAGGAGGCGGAAGAGAAACTCAGGAAGGTGGAAGAGCGGCAGAAGAAAGCCTCGGAGGAATGGGACAAGCTGACGGCGTGGCGTGAACGCTACCGGAGCAAGGAGGGGATCGCCGAGCAACTGTCGGCCTTATTGATCCATCTGGATACCTGCTTCACGGCTCGCCGGGCAGCCGAGCGGTCGGACAAGGCCTTGCTAGCTATCCGACAGAAAATTCAGCGGTTGGAGGTTCGGAGGCAATCCTTGCGGCGGGAAGCGGAGACGCACGCCAAGGAACAGGTAAAGATCGAGGAAGAGCGGAAGTCCGTAGCGCTTGCCCTCAAGGAATTGGAACCGGAGGCTTTGGATCGATCGATCGAGACCTGCCGTACGGAACGGGAGCGTTTATTGTTGGAGCAAGCCCAGTTCGTGACGACTGGCGATATCAAAAGCCTGCGGGACAAGCTGATCGCCGGAACGCCTTGCCCGGTCTGCGGAAGCCTTGAGCATCCTTTCGCCTCTCACGAGGCGCATGAGCGTCTGTTGGCCTTGGCGGATCACATCTCGGAAGCTACCCTGCGCCTCAAGCGGCTTCTCGACCGGAAAGAACGGCAGGAGGCCTGCGGGAAACAACTCGCCGCCCTGCAACAGAAAGAACTGGAGCTGCATAAACAACTCGCTGCGGACGAGAACGCACGGACGGAATTAAGGAACCAGCTACAATCCCTGTCCGAGCAAATCGACCGGGAAGAATTGGATAAGCGGGAGCAACAGGAGAAGCTGTCCCAATCCCTATCCGCCGCCAACGTCTTGTTTGGGAATGACGCATGGCAGACGGGCTGGAACAAGGACCCGGAAAGCTTCCGGGAGACCTTGACGGATTTCGCCCGCCAGTGGCAAGCCAACGGGGAACGCCTGCGGGAACTGGAACGGGAGCGGAGCGCCCATCAAGCGGAACGGGAGTCGTACGAGGCTTTCCTCCCTCCCTTGCGTAAGCAGTACGAGGACGCCGCGAAAGCCTACGACGAGAAGAATCAATCCTATACCCGTTTGCGTTCGGAGCGGAATCTCCTGCTGGGAGGCCAGCCCGCCGACCAAGTGGAACGTACCTTCCACGAACGGGTGGAAGCCTTGAAGAACCATTTGAAGCAGCTGCAAGAGAGTACGACGAAGCACGCCGGCGAGGTGGAGCAATACCGGGGGATTACGGAACAGATCAAGAAGGATCTGGCGGAGACTTCCGGTCTCCTTTCCGCACGCCGGCAGGAGCTGGATAACTGGATGGTCGCCTATCAAGAGAACTCCGAGGGGAAGACGCTGGAGGAATCTCTGTCGGAAATGACGGCCCAAAAGTCTGAATGTAGTTTCCGTCTGCGTACGCACGAGGAGAATAAGCGGAAGATAGCCGGCTTCCAGCAAGAGCTCTCGGAGCGGAGGGCGATGAGCGAGCGTTGGGCGAAGCTGAATGAGCTGGCAGGCTCTGCGGATGGCGCCAAGTTCCGTAGGATCGCACAAGGGTACACCTTGGATGTCTTGTTGAATTACGCGAATGTGCAATTGCGGCAACTATCCCGGCGTTACCGGTTGGAGCGTGTGCCGGATACCTTGGCTTTGCAGGTGATCGACCAAGATATGTGCGACGAGATCCGTACCGTGCATAGCCTTTCCGGAGGGGAATCTTTCTTGGTCTCGCTGGCCTTGGCGTTAGGCTTGTCCTCGCTCTCCTCGAACCGGATGAAGGTTGAGAGCTTGTTTATCGATGAGGGCTTCGGCTCTTTGGATGCGGAGACGTTGCGGGTCGCTATGGATGCCTTGGAGAGCCTGCGTACGCAAGGGCGCAAGATCGGCGTTATCTCGCACGTACAGGAAATGACGGAACGTATTCCCGTGCAGATCCGGGTGAACCGGGCGGGAAACGGACGGAGTTATCTGGAAGTCATATAGCTTTACCAGCCGTTGTGATGGATCTGTTGGACGTTGTATTTGTTTTTGGGAGTCTCTTTCTGCATGGGGTATCCCACAGGTATGACGTTCAACGGCATGATATGATCCGGTAGCCGAAGCTCTTTCCGGACGATCTCAATCCGGTCCGGATAGGGGTAAACAGCCGTCCATACGGCTCCCAATCCCATGGATTCGGCGGCAAGTAGCAGGTTTTGCGAGGCGGCGGAACAATCCAGAAACCAAGCGTTGGAGGATTTGATCGTATCGCCGCAAACGACGATCGCTTGCCTTGTCTCTTTCAGCATCCGGGCGAAGGGGAGACCTTCGGCCATTGTGTCCAAGGCTTTCCGGTCGGTTACGATAATGAATTCCCAAGGTCGCCTGTCACGGGAGGAAGGGGCGGCCATTCCGGCTCGTATCAGTTTGTCTATCTTTTCCTTTTCTACCGGGCGATCCTTATACTTACGTACGCTTTTGCGATTGAGTATCGTTTCCAAGGTCTGGTTTTCCGGTTCCTGCCGCTGGTTCCCCGTAGAGGAGCAGGCCATGAGGAAAACGGTGATCAAGAAGAAAAGACAGATTCTCATAAAGACGGGTTTATATGGTTTATAACGGATTATTTACTTAATATCAACGTAGAAGGCATCTTCTGCAAGGCTTCTTTCCGGTGCTCGGAGACATCGTTCCATGTCTTATAACTGATCAGCATGAAGTTGAAGCCGTTGAAAGACTGGGGCGTAAGGTCTTTCTCTCGTAGAAGCGTGGTCTGCTTCACGTCTTCCGTGAATCGCAGGATTCCTTCCTTGATCACCTCGTTCCCCGGGGTCGTACTGCTGGATTTATCAAGTACGCTGGCCGAGCCGTGTGTAGACTTCAATAAGGTCTGGGCGTATCCCAACAGGAATAAATCCTCCTCGGAGTCGATGACCACGATCACGTTCGATGCCTTGACGAAATTCCGGTTCACGAATACACCTACCGGGCAATTGCTTTGCTCGATAAACATCTTCGTCTTGTCTTTCAATAAGGCACCCGGATAAAACCAGGATTCCGGAGCCTTGAAGCGTTTGAAATAACGGTTGTAGAACGAGGCCCGGTAATGGCTTGCCGCTATATCGTCCGGTGTGTTGCTCATCGATATCCCGGAACCGACCAGAAGGAAATCATACCCCTCATTGTTTACGATGCTACAAATATCCACTCCGGCGTTGTTCGATACCTCGTAGCGAGTCTGTATCTGAATGCCCAGCTTCTTGGCCCCGTAAAGGATCGGGCCGAAGCTGACTTCCTCGAAATTATCCGTGTGTAGCGGGTTTACATCCGAGCCAACCGTCAAATGCAGTGCCGTCAGCTCCAGTTTGTTTTTGCCTTGGGCGAACATCTGGTAGGCCACGTCCAGCATGATCTGTCCGTTTCCGGCTCGTCCGAAGGATAGCAGTACCTTGAATATTCCCTCCAATGGCATTCTTTCTTTTTGCTCCATCAGCTTATCATGCGCCCGGTAACAGAATTTGATGAATGAGACCAATGGGGTTGTCATAAAGGTGGTGACCAGTGTCATTAGCACTAAGATCACGAATACGGAAGGCGTCAATATCCCCATCTCGTACCCGATCGTCAATACGACCAGCTCCATCAACCCACGGGTGTTCATGAGAGCCCCTATATAGAGACTATCCTTCCAGCTCTCACCCACGAATCGGGCGGAGAACATCGCTCCCCCAAACTTTCCTGCGATGGCCACGACTATGAAGATAAGGCATAGCCACCATAATTCAGGCTTGTTTAGAAGACCTATTTCCGTACGTAATCCGGTGGATACGAAGAATAAGGGAAGAAATAGCGCAAGGGATACATCCTCTACTTTCTCGGTCATGATCTTGCGGAATTTGACATTTCCCGGCATCACCACTCCTGCGATAAAAGCGCCGAATAAGGCATGCAATCCCAATATCTCTGTCAGATAAGCCGAGGTGATCAATAGCAAGAAGATGAAAGCGACCAGCCCCTTGTCGATTACCTCCTTGTTGTGGTAGATATGTCCGATCATCCGCAGGAATGGCCGCACCGCCAAAAACATAAACACTATGTAAAGAACTGAGAATAAGATGTTGTAAACGGCACTTAGCATCGAACCCGCTTGTGCGATCGCTATGACAACCGCTAGCAAGCACCATGCGGTGATATCCCCATTCGCCGCGCTTGCCAACGAGATGGTACCCAAATGTGTCTTGGTAAGTCCTTTCTCTTGGATAATACGTGCCAATACGGGAAAGGCGGTAATACTCATGGCGATACCTATAAACAAGGCGAAAGAGAGGAAAGGCGTACTCTTATCCGCATATTTGTCGTACACGAAATAGGCGGTCAGCATACCGAAAAAGAAGGGGACGATCGTACTGGTATGACTGATTAAGATCGTCTCTTTCAGCTTTTTCCTTACCTCGGAGATATTAAGTTCCATCCCGATAGCGAACATAAAGAGTATAAGTCCGAATTGACTCAGCATATTTATATTCACCAACGATTCCACAGGAAAAAGGAAGGCGGAAGCCTCCGGGAATAAATTGCCTAATACGGACGGCCCTAGCACGATTCCGGCAACGATCTCGCCGATGACGGTGGGTTGCCCGATCTTCTGGAATAACCAACCGGACAAACGGCACGTAAGCAATATCGTGATGATTTGTAAAAGCAGAATTCCTATGGAAGACTCGATATTATGTACTAATAATTGAGTAAATATGGTAAATCCCTCTTCTAAATTACTAGGTGCGTTTTGAATGGACGCAATCGAATTTTCCAGTTGCTGACTTTCCCCTTCTTTGGCGATAAAGTACATCAGCGAACCGAAAATGAGGATCATCATTAGGTAAAAGGCTATACTTTTTGTTCCTTTGCTCATCTTTATACGGTTTACCGCGAATATAAGAAATATCCTAATATTATCAATGGGTATGTTTTTTTCTTTTATCTTTGCCGAGAACCAAATTATAATAAATCATGGAGTCTCTAAATCTGATAAAAAATGACCCGTGGCTGGCCCCTTATGAGGCGGCTATAGAAGGCCGGTATCAATACGTGATTGATAAAGAAAAGAGCTTGACGAATAATGGTAAACTAACTTTATCCGAGATGGCTTCCGGATATCTTTATTTTGGGTTACACAAAACCACGAAAGGCTGGGTGTTCCGTGAATGGGCGCCGAATGCTACCGCTATTTATTTGATTGGAACATTCAACGGATGGCAGAAAGATAATAAATACAAGCTTAAACGTAAGGCGAATGGCGTATGGGAGATCGCTTTGACCGATGCGCAGATGTATCATGAGGACTTGTTTAAGTTGCTGGTCGAGTGGGACGGCGGTAGCGGAGAACGTATTCCCGCATGGACTCGCCGGGTGGTGCAAGATGAGCAATCTAAGATATTTAGCGCTCAAGTATGGAACCCGGAGAAACCTTATAAATTCAAGAATAAACGATTCAAACCTAAGAAGTCTCCCTCTTTTGATCTACGAGTGCCATATCGGTATGAGCACCAACGAGGAGAAGGTGGGGACGTATAATGAATTCCGTCAAAATATATTGCCTCGTGTAGCGAAGGATGGTTATAACGCCATTCAGATCATGGCTATACAAGAACATCCTTATTATGGATCGTTCGGCTATCACGTAAGTAGATTCTTCGCTGCCTCTTCCCGTTTCGGTACGCCGGACGAGTTGAAACAACTGATCGACGAGGCGCACGGGATGGGTCTCGCCGTGATCATGGACATCGTACATAGCCACGCCGTAAAGAACGAGGTGGAGGGATTAGGCCGCTTTGACGGTTCGTATGACCAATATTTCCTGAGTGGCGAACGCCGTGAGCATCCGGCATGGGATTCCCCTGTGCTTCAATTATGGAAAGAACGAGGTGCTTCATTTCTTATTGTCGAATTGTAAGTTCTGGCTGGAGGAGTATAAGTTCGATGGTTTCCGTTTCGACGGCGTGACCTCCATGCTTTACTACAGCCATGGCTTGGGCGAGGCTTTCTGTAATTACGGCGATTATTTTAATGGCCACCAAGATGGCGACGCTATCGCTTATCTAACCTTGGCCAATAAATTGATCCATGAGGTGAATCCGGGCGCTATAACGATCGCCGAGGAGGTGAGTGGCATGCCGGGTTTGGCAGCCAAGGTCGAAGATGGTGGTTATGGCTTTGACTATCGCATGGCGATGAACATTCCCGACTACTGGATCAAGACGATCAAGGAGAAGAAAGACGAGGACTGGCATCCTTCCTCCATCTGGTGGGAGACGACCAACCGCCGGGCCGACGAAAAGACGATCAGTTATGCCGAAAGCCACGATCAAGCCTTGGTGGGTGATAAGACGATCATCTTCCGCTTGATCGACGCGGATATGTACTGGCATATGCAAAAAGATGACCATAATTTCATGGTAGATAGAGGTATCGCCTTGCATAAGATGATCCGTTTGGTTACGGCTTCTACCATTAATGGCGGTTATCTGAACTTCATGGGAAATGAGTTTGGGCATCCGGAGTGGATCGACTTCCCAAGGGAGGGCAATGGATGGTCTTATAAATACGCTCGCCGCCAATGGAATTTGGTGGACAACTTGGATTTGAAGTACCATTTCTTGGGCGATTTCGACCGTGAGATGTTGGAATTGATCGGGGATGTGAAGAATTTCCAAGATACCCCTATCCAGAAGGTTTGGGATAATGATGGCGATCAGATATTGGCTTATATGCGTAAAGACTTGGTTTTTGTGTTCAACTTTAGCCCGACGAAATCGTTCACGGATTACGGTTTCTTGGTTCCGAAGGGAGAATATGAGGTCGTATTGAACACTGACGCTACCCGTTTCGGGGGTTTGGCTTGGCTGATGATACCATAAGGCATTTCACGCAATTTGATCCGTTATATAAGAAAGAAAAGAAAGAATGGCTGAAACTTTATATCCCGGCACGTAGCGCCGTCGTATTAAGGAAAGTGAAGGTCAAAAAGTAAAACTCTATACACAAAAAACACGTTATGTTATATCCATTTACATTTAAGCCGATCCTCAAGAAGGTGATTTGGGGCGGTTCAGATATCTGCCCGTTTAAGGGTATTATTCCGGTTGAGAATGGTGTAGGCGAGAGCTGGGAGCTTTCTCATGTTGAGGGATTATTCTATTGTCGATAATGGCGAGTTGGAAGGCAAGTCTTTGGATGAGTTGATCCGCTCTTATGGCAAGGAGTTGCTGGGAGAGAAGGTGATGGAGAGATTCGGGACGACTTTCCGTTGCTAATCAAGTTTATCGATGCCCGTGATAATTTATCTATTCAAGTTCACCCGGACGATGAGCTGGCGAAAAAGCGCCACAACTCTTTCGGTAAGACGGAGATGTGGTATGTGATCAAGGCGGAGAAAGGCGCTGGCCTATATTCCGGTTTCTCTGAGCAAATCGACGCAGAGGAATACGTGAAACGGGTGGAGAACAATACGATCATGGATGTGCTTCAACGTTACGACGTAAATGAAGGTGATGTATTTTTCTTGCCGGCGGGACGTGTGCATGCGATCGGAGCGGGTTGTTTTATCGCAGAGATCCAGCAGACTAGTAATATCACGTATCGTATTTACGATTACAACCGTAAAGATGCGAACGGTAATGGCCGTGAGCTGCATACGGAATTGGCGAAAGACGCGATCGATTATACGTTGTATCCGGATTACCGTACTCACTACAAAGGTCATACGAATGCCACGGTAGAGTTGGCGGACTGTAAGTATTTCACGACAAACCTTTTGGATCTGGATACGATTATGGTTCGTAATTTCTCGGAACTGGATTCTTTTGTCGTTTATATCTGTATGGCAGGCAAGGCTTCCATCCGTGATAATAAAGGAAACGAGATCTTTGTACACCAAGGTCAAACTGTCTTGATCCCTGCGGACACGGAGGTAATAACCATCTCTCCGGCTCCGGGCGCTAAGTTCATGGAGACTTATATCGGTCAATAAGATCGATGCGCTAAATAATAATGAGGGGGTGTGTCAAATCTAATAAACCGGACTTTTGACACATCCCCTTTTTATTATCCTTTCCTGCAAACGCAGTCTATCAGATGATCATTGATAAATCCCGAAGCCTGTAGGTGGGCGTAACAAATTGTAGGTCAAGAATTTGAAGCCCCTCTTCTTCATGTCCTTGCTCATGGCTTCGGATTCAGGCGACGTGACAGGGATCTCGCTCAATGACCGGAATGTGTTGATAATCGGTTTTCTGTCGGGAAAGAATGACAGGGTGTAATTGTAAAAGCTGCCGAACTCCTTTTTGTATGGCGAGGAACAGCCTTGCGTTTGTGATTGTGGATTTGATTTTCTGGCGGTTTTTTTCACGATACCCTCAAACCGCATCAACCGTTCAACATCCTCATCGGTCATTTGCGCTACCCGTTCGGTGTCGAAGTCACAAAAAGCCTTACGATATCCCTCACGCTTCCGAAGGATTGTTATCCAACTCAATCCGGCTTGAGAGCTTTCCAATACAAGAAACTCGAACAGTGTTTTATCGTCAGTCACCAACTTTCCCCACTCTTGATCGTGGTACGCCATATACAACTCGTCAGTTCCGCACCAACCGCAACGCCCGTTTATTAGATCTTCCATAATGTATGATATTACTGATTTTTCGGATAGGGATAAAAAAAGACAATCCGTTATACATAAATCGATAAGTAGGGACATCAACGCCGAGCTTCTCCGCTTGACGAATAACATATCCGGTCAATGTTTCCAACTCTGTTTTTTTCCCGGCGAGAAAATCACTATGCATGGAAGTCGTGGAGCCGGCCGGCATCATCTTTTGCGTCTCGATGGAAGTATAGACGATGTCATCGGGTAAACTGACTCCCATAGCCTCCGCTACGCTTTTTAATTCCGTACCCAAAGCGATGAATAGATCAATATGTTGGGCTAGTACTTCATCAATGGGCTGGTTGAAGAAACTCGTAGCCGTAGCCGCCGTAGAGATCATGAAGAATTTCTTCCAGATGCGTAGGTCTATATCCGCTGGATTAAAAGCGTTTAACCGGGCATACATAAGTAATTTAAGCAACTCGGTTTGCTTATCTTTGTTTGCATCTTTGTTGCCGAAGAAAATACGTTCCTTCAAGGAGAATTTCTCGACAACACCCGGCTCTGTCAAGCGGGAACCGATATAAACACATCCTTTCCAGACCTCTTGTCCGGGTAGTATATTATGGATTCGTTCTTCGATATCCAATCCGTTTAGCAAGGGGATGATAACGGTCTTAGGTCCGATAACAGGCTTTAGCTGCTGGATGTTTTCTTCTAGATCGTAACTTTTTGTACAACAGAAAAGGTAGTCTACCGGCCCTATCTCGGCGGGATTATCGGTGGCTAGTGCCGGAGCCGTATGGATTGTCCGGATGCCTAGTTGCATTTGTAAACCTTTTTCACGGATAGCCTTTAGATTTTCTCCACGGGCGATAAAAAAGATATCTGCTTTTATTGTTCCTTGATAGCGGGCGGCGACCATACCTCCGTAATAACCACCCACCGCACCGATACCAGAAAACGCTATTCTTAATTTAGCCATACTATTATATTCCTTATTATTTGCAAATATGAGAAAAAAAAGGCTCTCATTTATATCAGTTTCAGTTCTTTTAGTAAATCCGGAATGGATTGTTCGAAGTTCACGCCAAAGCGATAATCCGTTTGCGCCTTGAATGTTCGAAGAATACTTTCTGCCGTGAAGCGAACGGCTATTTCCGCAGATATCTCCAAGTTGAAATTATTTAACAAACCGGACAGTAAAGCACTTGCGAAAACATCTCCCGTACCATGATAATAACCGGGTATTTTCTCTGTTAAAACATACTCTGTCGCATTTCGTTCCATATCGAAAGTGGCGGCTCCCAGTTCTTTCTCGTCGAAATAGACACCGGTCAAGACAACTTGCTTAGGGCCTAGCTGACTTAGCTTATGTAAAATACCATCGATATAAGCTTTGGTATAGGGACCTGCTTGGTAGGGTTCGCCCAACAATAATGCGGCCTCCGTCAGGTTCGGCACGATAATATCCGCTCTTTCACAAAGGGATCTCATTCCTTTCGCAAATTTAGGGGTGAAGATCTTGTACCGTTCTCCGTTATCGCCCATGACAGGATCGACTAGAATCAGGTTATCTTCCCGCTTGAAAAGGGAGAAGAACTCTTTTACGATATCTAATTGCTCGAAAGATCCAAGAAAGCCGCTGTAGACGGCATCGAAACGGATATCTAATTCTTTCCAATGCTTCATGAACGGACGCATATCTTCCGTCAAGTCTCTATATGTATAGCCGAGAATACCTCCTGTGTGTGTAGAAAGTATGGCCGTAGGTAAGGCGCTTGTCTCTATTCCTGCCGCCGAGAGGATCGGGAGGGCAACTGTCAATGAACATTTGCCGAATCCCGATAGGTCATGAATGGCGGCTACTCTTTTTTGTTGTTCCTTATTCATCTTGAATCGATTAAAATGTGATAGGAAAACAAGAGCGGATTGGTAAAGGTTTATTTTACTTTCCTAGAAATAGTTCCATGTCTTCGTCTACACTACCTATTCCGGCGATCCCGAAATTATCGACCAATACTTTGGCTACATTCGGCGACAAGAACGCTGGCAATGTCGGTCCTAAGTGAATGTTTTTTACGCCTAGGTAGAGTAGGGCGAGTAATACGATTACCGCTTTTTGCTCGTACCATGCGATATTGTATGCGATAGGTAATTCATTGACATCATCCAGCCCGAAGATCTCTTTTTAACTTGAGGGCGATCATCACCAATGAGTAACTGTCATTACATTGTCCGGCATCTAATACCCGTGGAATACCTCTGATCTCACCCAAAGGCAGTTTGTTGTAACGATATTTGGCACAACCGGCGGTTAATATGACGGTATCTTTCGGTAATTTCTCGGCGAATTCGGTATAGTAGCTACGGCTCTTCATTCTTCCGTCGCAACCTGCCATGACAAAGAATTTACGTATCGCTCCTGATTTTACGGCATCGATAACCTTGTCGGCTAATTGGAATACCTGCTCATGAGCGAATCCACCGATGATTTCCCCGTGTTCGATTTCCGTTGGAGGGGCGCATTTCTTTGCGTGTTCGATTAACGCAGAGAAATCCTTAGAGCCTCCGGGCTTACGATCGGCGATATGTGGGAATCCTTCGAACCCGGTAGAGCCGGTCGTATAGACCCGATCGGCATAAGTGGCGGAAGAACGGGGAGGGACAAGGCAGTTGGTCGTAAACAGGATAACTCCATTGAATGTCTCGAAATCGGATGTTTGTTTCCACCAGGCGCTACCGTAGTTTCCTACAAAATGCTTATACTTCTTGAAAGCCGGGTAATAATGTGCGGGAAGCATCTCGCTATGTGTATAGACATCTATGCCTGTACCTTCGGTTTGTTCCAGCAAGTCTTGAATGTCTCTCAAGTCGTGCCCACTGATAAGTATACCCGGGTTCTTTCCTACGCCGATATTCACTTTCGTAATTTCCGGGTTGCCATAGGTGGAAGTATTCGCTTTATCTAATAAGGCCATGGCTTTTACTCCGTATTCGCCGCAGGTAAGTACCCATTGGGTTAAATCGGCGACAGTCAGGTCTGATCGAGTCGTCGTTACCAAGGCATCTTGCATAAAGGCATAGAGGCTGGTATCCTCGAAACCTAGGTTGTAAGCGTGCTCCACGTAGGCGGCCATACCTTTAACCCCATAAGTGAGTAATTCGCATAGAGAACGGATATCCTCGTTTTCTGTGGCAAGAATACCTACTTCTTTCGCTTTGACCTCCATTTCCTCTACTTTATCCGATTTCCAAGTCAGACAGTCGCAGGTTAAGGAAAGATGGATTCCCAGTCGATGCAATTCGTTGAGAAGGTTCTCCCGTAGCTGATAGGCTTCCTTGATCTTTGAGACGAACCTGGATGAATCGAAATTGGCGTTTGTGATGGTCATGAAAAGTCCGTCTACGATAAACTTATTGGCCGTGGATGATTCCACGCCTTGTTTGCGTAAAGTCGTTGTTAATTTGGAGATTCCCTTCATTAAGTACATCAGTAAATCTTGTAATCCGGCCACTTCGGCGGTCTTACCACATACACCTTTTAATGTGCAGCCCTTTCCTTGGGCGGTTTCTTGACATTGATAACAGAACATAGCTTTTATTTTTAAAGTTTATCGCGAATGTAGGGGGGAGAAGGTCGTTTAATCTGTAACAGTTGTTACACTCTTTGATTATTTTCTTTATCTTTATCCGCAAAAGGAAGTTTTATGAATCTGAGTTTGTGTCCTATTTGCGGAAAATTGTCTGAGGAAGAGCAAACCGCTCTTTTCAGTTCGTTGGATTATTCGACAAGGTCGTTTAAGAAAGGTGACTGGGTGGCTCGTCAGGGGAGATGCCTTATCTTCGCTTTATCTATTGAGTAAAGGACGGGTAAAGACTGAGATGATCACCGAAAGCGGGACAATTCTGGAAGTGGAGACTTTATCGGCGCCTACTCCTTTGGCCTCCGCATTTTTGTTTGCGGAAAATAATCGCTTCCCGGTAGATGTTATCGCCTTGGAGGAATGCGAGATTATTTTAATACCTAAGAGTGCGGTGATGCGTTTGCTGGCGACAAACGAGCATTTTCTTCAAAGCTATATGGCTTTTAACGCCAACCGAACACAATTTCTTTCTGAACGTCTTCAATTATTATCGATTAAGACCATTAAAGGTAAACTGGCTTACTATATACTTAAACGTATTCAAGGGGATCATTATAAGCAGGATCGTAATCAAACAGAGCTTTCGGAATATTTTGGAGTGGCTCGTCCTTCATTGGCCCGTAGTTTCTCGGAAATGATAGAGGAAGGGGCTATTTCCCGGGAAGGGAAAATAGTTGATATGAATAAGCTGAAAAGCTACGTGCTTTGAAAATCCATCTACGAATGTACTTGTTCTCGAAACAACTCCCTCTCTATATATGTTACTAGAGTAGATGATTTTTCATTCGACATGGTTATGATGATAAATGAATTAAATACAGGCTTGATTGAAGCTTTAAAAGAAAAACTTCCCCCTAAGACAAATTTGGCGAATCTGTTGATGGATACCCTTTATATTGGCAGAGAAGCCATTTATAGGCGCTTACGTGGCGAGGTTCCTTTCACCTTGGAAGAGGCTGCTCTTATCTCAAGGAAATTGGGTGTGTCATTGGATAAAATAGTAGGGGTTAGTTTTGGTGCCAATGCCGTGTTCGACTTGAATGTGGTAGATCACGATGATCCTTTTAATGCTTATTTTACGATCTTGTCTAGATATGTGAAGATCTTTAGGGCCTTTCAGGATGATCCTACTACGGCTTTGGGTACCTCTTCCAATACTATTCCTCAGACCCTTTATTTGAAGCATGACCTTTTGTCAAAGTTTCGTTTATTTAAGTGGATGTATCAGAATAAGCATATCCAATGCAATCATTTTGAGAATCTGAAGATACCGGAAAAACTGGTTGATACCCAAAGAGAATTTGTATCGTTGACACAGTATATCCATTCTACGGATTATATTTGGGATAATATGATCTTCCATCATTTGGTCAATGACATTAAATATTTCTCCGATATCCATCTTATTTCCTGTGAGGATATACAACGTATCAAAGAGGAGTTATTAGTGTTGGTGGATGAATTGGAAGAACTTGCCATGAGAGGAAAGACCGAGGCTGGCAATAGTGTACGAATTTATGTATCGCATATTAACTTTGAGGCTACGTATAGTTATCTGGAAACAAGTTCTTTGCAGTTAAGTATGATACGGGTTTACTCGATAAATTCTATTACGACACAGGATACTGAGATGTTTAATAGCTTGAAAGACTGGATTCAATCTTTAAAAAGTTCTCTACCATGATCTCCGAGAGTGGAGAGATGCAACGTATCCAGTTTTTCAATAGACAAAGGGAGATTATAAATACGCTTTAGGGTTTGAACCTGTTTCGATAAATGAAACAACCTAGATATTCCGATTGCGCGATTCGAAATTTATAGGTGCTTTTTTTAGTTTAATTTCGTTTTCTATCTTTTTCTGTCTGTGTTTGCTTTAATTAGAAAAGGAACAATTCTCATAGGCTTGCTTTATCGTACAAAACTATCGTTTACATGTTTTACATTTGCCAAATGTATCAAGGAATATTAATAGTTGGAAATAAGGTATAAGGCAATGAAAGATAGTATTGTAAATGAATTGATAACCGCAATGAAAGATAGGCTTCCTCCCGGACAAAATCTTGCTAATTTCTTGACGGATACTTTATGTATCGGGAGAGAGGCGGTGTACCGCAGGCTTCGTGGGGAGGTCGCTTTTACGATTGATGAGGTTGCGCAAATTTCCTGTAAGTTGGGATCAGATCATAGGAAATCACTTGTATAATAGAGTGACTTTCGATATGAACTTGCTCCGATCCGCTAATGCGATAGAAAGTTATTATGAGATTATTGATCGTTATTTACGGATTTAACGTATTGACTTTATGAAAAGTCAGAGGTTGGTTATCGATGCGTTATAAAAATGAAGAGGCTTTACACGATAAAGGTTAAAGAACTAGTTAATTTCGCCCGGATTCTACTTAAGGATTGAGCCGTGACACCTAGATAAGAAGCTATATATTTTAGGGGGACGGATTGGATGATTTCGGGCTGCTTGTCCAATAGAATGGCGTAACGTTCAATGGCGGTTCGTTTGTAAGAACTTAACCATGAAGTCTCGATCTCAAGCATAAAATTCTCTAGAATCCTTCTTCCGATATTTGCTAATTGCACGGAGGATTGAAATAGGATTTCTAGTTTCTGTTTGGATAGGCAATACGCCTCGCTTTCCGTAACGGCTTCTATGGTATAAAGAGAAGGAGAGCCGGAAGTATATCCCCATACCGGGAGTGCGATCTCGCTCTCCACGGCGAACCAAAAGGTATCTTCCGTCCCATCTTTAAATGTATAAGCCCGCCAGATTCCCTTGGATAAGATATACATATTCGTGTTTATCTCACCTTCATGTACGATTATATCTTTAGGGACAAACGACATCATCTCTGCGCTTTCCAGCAATAACCGCATGGCCTGCTCAGAGATTGAAAACCGTTCCATCACTTTCTGGCGAACTTCCTCTTTCATGCTCTTGTACGTTTCAATAGATAGTATACCACAATGATTACAAAAGTAATTAATTCCGACAAAGGTACGGCCAGCCAAATACCTTTAATTCCGCAGACAACAGGTAGGTACATGAAACTTAGGGTGATAATCACGATTCCTCGTAGAATAGTGAATAGCGTAGCGGGTTTGAAACGTTCTATGCTCTGGTAGTACCCGATACAAACGATATTGAGAGCGAAAAGACATATCCCAAAGAAAAATAGGGAATACCGGAGATTGCTATCTCGTAAGCGTTGCCATGATTACCGAGAAATAAGGAGGAGACTTCCGGGCAGAATAAAATAGTATCCACGCAGGCGAGTCCTCCGCACACGACAGCGCATAGCAGGGCTAACTTAAACGCCTGCCGTACTCTTTTCCACTGCTGTATGCCATAGTTGTAGCTTATGATCGGCTGGGTAGACTGGGCGATCGCATTGTTCACCATGAATACGATAGGAAAGCAATAACAGGCTACACTATAGGCGGCAACCCCGTCTTCCCCAAGGTATCTCATGAATATATAATTACCCACCAGCATCATACAAGCGATAGCTGCCTCAGTTAAGAATGCGGAAGAACCAAGCTTTTTACCATGTATCCGATATTGCGGATTGTCAATAAGATACTTTTAATCGAGAATTTAGGGCGGTAAAGATGTAATACTTTAGAAAAACCTACGATATAAACCACGATCATAATACTTCCTACGATTACGGAAATAGCGGAAGCTAAAGCGGCTCCCATTAATCCCCAATGCAATGGGAAAACGAAAATATAGTCTAATGTTAGGTTTATCAGGGCCGGGATAGCGCTGCATAACATGGCGTATGTAGGTGATCCGTCTAACCGGATAATGAATAACCCGATATTCAATAACATGTAAAAGGCAAGGAACGGGACGATCCAGTTCATATATTCCAATACGGAGGGCAATAATTGCTCGGAACTACCCAATAAAAGAGCGACCTCAGCACGGAATGTCATCACTAACAAGGAAAGCGATAACATAATACATAATGAGACCGAAAGCGCTTGCGTGATATTAATATTCGCTACCTTAACTTTCTGGTGTGAAAGGTGGATCGAGGCGACGATAGATGCGCCTACTCCGAACATAAGCCCGATTCCGGTTGCTAACATGAAAAAAGGAGCCACGATATTTACCGCAGCCAAGGCGTCATTTCCTACGCCTCTTCCTACGAATATTCCATCGGCGATATTAATAGTGGCGGAAAGGATCATACCTAATAAGGTAGGGATAAACATCATACGGAACAACTTCGGAATGTTCATTGTTCCAAAATCAATACTGTCTTGCATCATCAGTTTCTTTTTTTTTTTATTTTTGCGGCACAAAAGTAGGCTTCTCTATTTAGAAAAAAGTTACCATTAGGGTAAAAACGGAGTATTTATCAAGTTTGAATTCGATAGCTTATATTTCCTTTGTACATTTGTCCATAATTAAATAGAATAGTGACATAGTGAAAGACGCATTTATAAAACTGCATATATCTATTATTTTGGCAGGTGCGACGGGCATATTTGGAAAATTGATTAGCTTGAATGAAGCCCTATTGGTCTGGTATCGTATGATGCTTGCGTCTTTGTTGTTTTTACTCGTTTTATCCGTCAGCAAAAGATTGAATCGAATTTCTTTCGGGGATGCCTTGAGAATAGGGGGAGTAGGGTTATTGCTGGGATTGCATTGGGTTTTCTTTTATGGAAGTATAAAGGCTTCGAATGTGTCTATTGGAGTGGTTTGTTTTTCTCTGGTAGGTTTCTTTACGGCTTTTCTAGAGCCATTGATTAATTGTCATAGAGTGTCTTTCAAGGAGGTTGTTTTTAGTTTGTTGACTTTATTCGGGGTGGTACTGATTTTCCATTTCGATACTCGCTATCGTTTAGGAATAGGTTTGGGTATTATATCATCCGCTTTAGCGGCTTTGTTCACGATCACGAATAAGAAGATCGGAAATAATTATTCAACAAGTACCATGCTCTTGTATGAAATGGTAGGTGGCTTTATCGGGCTTTCCTGTATTTTACCGTTCTATTTGCGATATTTTCCTGTATCGACGATTGTTCCCGGGCTATTAGATTTTACTTATTTATTGCTTTTAGCTTCTGTTTGTACGATTGGTTTGTATTTACTTCAGATACAAGTCCTGAAAAAGATCTCTGCGTTCACGATAAACTTGAGTTATAATCTGGAACCTATTTATAGCATTATCTTGGCTATGCTTCTTTTTAGTGAGGCTAAAGAGTTGAACGCCGCTTTTTATATAGGGCTAGGGGTAATAATATTGTCTGTCATCTTACAAACACTAAGTGTTATTCGATCAAACAAGAAGATTTAGTGTAGGTAACAAAAAATCTAAAAAAGTCCCACAAATCCAACGATTTGTGGGACTTAGCTGTTTATTGTCTGGTTAGTTCTGCGGAGAGAGCGGGATTCGAACCCGCGAAACCCTTTTAGGGGTTTACACGCTTTCCAGGCGTGCCTCTTCAACCACTCGAGCATCTCTCCAAGGTCTTGTTGAAACCGGGTGCAAAGGTATTGATTTTTTTTGATTATGCAAGAGTTTCGCTTGCGAATTTACATAGAGATGCAATGTCTGGATGCGATTACTTGGCTCACCCGATATTTATTGGGGACAGACTTAATTCAAAGGGATAAGACAAGAATCGCGGATGTCAGCTTAACGCGATGAATGGTATCTTTTTGATTGAAATGCCTTCTTTTTCACGACACGGCTCTCTGGCTATAAAAGCCAACGAGCGTAAACGGGGAGCGCGAACAAGCTGCCACAACCGCTTTTTAACACGATAAACGTCGCTTTTTAACGAATATATACGTATCAACCTACACATATAGCTGTATCAACTCACACATATAGCAGTGTCAACCCACACATATAGTGGCGTAAGCCTACACATATATAGGCATCGGCCCTCAGATGCGGTAGCGTTGGGCATTATTACCGCCTAACGACCGTAAAACATGAACTAGGGTGAATTATTTCGACTGGAACGAAAGGCCGTTTTTCAGCAAACAGCTATCAAATAGAGAATTGCTTTTTTTTCTCTCGAATTGGGAAGCGAGACTCACTTAGGTACGGAATAATCGATTCTCCGGGACTTCAGATTACAAGTTGTCAAAAAGACAAATGGGCCACTTGTATCTATAGTTCCTCTGCCATTTCCCGATAACCATCGGGGAAGAGACGGTTAATGTATAATTTATGCCTTGTCAGGTGAATAACTTACGGCTTGTCAAGTGAATAACTTACGGCTGGGGGTAGCCGTAAGCTTACGAGTCTGGAAGTGGTTAGTTATTCACTTGGGAAGCCTTTCTCAAGTGAGTTGGCCTGTTGATTAACAGGATATAAGACAGCGATTTATATGGCAATGGTTATCCCATGATCTCATCTGTTGGCCGACTTCTATATTTCTGTAGGTCGACTTGTCTTAGGTTGCCGGCTGAAATATAGATGAGCCTGAAGATACCCCCACTGATTATCAGGTGAGCCGAATTTTCTTCTGATAAGGCATTGGACACAAGACTTATAGGCAATAAAAAACCTACAAATCAGCGATTTGTAGGTTTTTGTCCACTTACTCTCTTGTTTTGTTCAGTAGGTTCTGCGGAAAGACAGGGATTCGAACCCCGGGAACCTCTCGGTTCAACGGTTTTCAAGACCGCCGCAATCGACCACTCTGCCATCTTTCCAATATGTTTTGCGATCAAACGTTTCGTTTAATTGCTTTGCAAAGGTAGTCATTCTTTTGGAATATACAAGAGTCTTATGCGCTTTTTTTTCTTTTTGTTTATTCTTTTCTTTTTAAGAATAGAATGTGTGGGAATCCCCTTTTATTGCTATTTTTGTAGCAAATAATTTATCAATCAAGTAAAAGGTTTCTATATGAGAAAGTTGAAAAGTTTATGGCTGGTTTCGGTTGTGCTGCTATTAGTAAGCTGCTCGATGTCCGCTAAATCAGATAAATCAAGTGAGGCTGGTACCGCCTCCAAGGGAGAGGTCGTTACTTTGAACAAGGCAGAGTTCCTGCAAAAGGTATTCAATTACGAGAAGAACGCAACGAAATGGGTATATGAAGGTGATAAGCCTTGTATCATCGATTTTTATGCGGACTGGTGTGGTCCCTGCAAGCAAGTGGCTCCTATTTTAAGGGATTTGGCTATCCTGTATAAGAATGATATCGTAGTTTATAAGGTAAATGTGGATAAGGAAAAGGAGTTGGCTGCCGCTTTCGGTATACAAAGTATTCCTACGTTCTTGTTTATCCCTAAGGAAGGACAGCCTCAGATATCGATGGGAGCTCTTCCCCGTGAGGAGTTTGTGAAACAGATCGATACTTTCTTGTTGAAGAAGAAGTAACACGACTTAGTTAATCATCATTTATAGATCGGAAAGCCGTAGAATTTTAGATTTTACGGCTTTTTTAATTGGGAGGGATGCTTTATGAAAGTAGGAATTATCAGATGTATGCAAACAGAGGATTTTTGCCCCGGTACTACTGATTTTAGGATGATCCGTGAGAAAAAGGGAGCCTTTGAGGGCGTAGAGGAAGATATTGAGATCATCGGGTTTATCAATTGCGGAGGTTGTCCCGGAAAAAAGGCCGTATTAAGGGCGAGGGAGTTGGTGAATAGAGGGGCGGATAGTATCGCTTTTGCTTCCTGTATCCAAAAAGGGACGCCGATAGGTTATGCCTGTCCTTTCGCCAAAAGGATGAAGGATGTTATCCAGAACGATTTAGGCGATGGCATCCGGCTGATCGATTATACGCATTAGGAAGATCCGGTAGCTGGTGGAAAAGGCATAAAAAAAAGAGGGCATTGAAAAATGTCCTCTTTTTTATTTTGGCATCGCACGAATTATTCAGCGCTTTCAGTTGCCGGAGCTTCTTCAGCGGGAGCCGCTGCGGCTGCTTCCTCAGCTTGCTTAGCAGCTTCAGCTGCTGCCAATTCTGCTTTCTTTTTAGCTACGATTTCTGCTTTTGCCTTATTCGCTTCCTTTTCAGCCTCAAGACGTGCTTTAGCTTCTGCTCTAGCTGCTTCGCTGTCTTTTTCTTTGATAGCTTGTACGGAAGCTTGTTTGTTCTTCAACCAAGCTTGGAATTTCTCCTCAGCTGCGGCTTCGTCGTCGAACGCACCCTTCTTAACACCTTCCAATAAATGCTTTTTTCAAGCAAACGCCTTCGCGAGAAAGAATGTTACGAGTTGTGTCTGTAGGTTGAGCACCTACTTGTAACCAATACAAAGCTCTTTCGAAGTTCAAATCTACTGTAGCAGGATTAGTGTTCGGATTATAAGAACCTATCCTTTCAATAAATCTTCCATCACGTGGAGCCCTGCTGTCTGCGATCACGATTTGGTAGAAGGCGTAACCTTTACGACCGTGTCTTTGCAATCTAATTTTTGTTGCCATGTTTGAATAATTAATTTAAGCTGTTTGTATTAGCGGGTGCAAAGATAGGAGTTTCTGTTTATAAAACAAGCGTTTTGTTGGAAAATATGTGGATGCTTCTGCTTTTTTTAAAGGTAGTTTAAGGGATTAGTCCCTTATGCAATTGGTTGCCGACACCGTCGGCAATAATGCTGACGCTGTCGGAAATATTGCTGACGGCGTCGAAAATATTGCCGACGGCATCGGCAACCAATTTCTTCCTAGTCTTGCCCCGGAAAGATCGTATGAAATCTCCTATACATCCCTAATGAAAGGGATTTTTCTTATCTTCGCGGCTTCATTATATTAATGTATTAAAATAAACATATGATTTCAGTTGACGGACTAACAGTAGAGTTTGGTGGAAGCGCCCTTTTCTCGGATGTTTCTTTTGTGATTAACGAGAAAGATCGTATCGCCTTGATGGGTAAGAACGGTGCCGGTAAATCTACCTTGTTGAAGATATTGGCCGGCGTGCGGGAGCCAAGCCGTGGAAAAGTGTCCGCCCCTAAAGATACCGTGATCGCTTATTTGCCGCAGCATTTGATGACGGAGGATGGCCGTACCGTTTTCGAGGAGACGGCGCAGGCTTTCGCCCATCTGCACGAGATGGAGGCGGAGATCGCCGAATTGAATAAGCAACTGGAGACTCGTACGGACTATGAGTCGGATAGTTATATGGAGCTGATCGAGCGGGTCTCTACCTTGAGCGAGAAATTCTATTCCATAGAGGAGATCAATTACGACGCCGATATAGAGAAAACCTTGTTGGGACTGGGTTTCAAACGGGAGGATTTCGACCGGCAAACCAGTGAATTCAGCGGTGGCTGGCGTATGCGTATCGAGCTGGCGAAACTACTGTTGAAGAAACCGGATGTCCTTTTTGCTGGACGAGCCGACGAATCACTTGGATATCGGGTCTATCCAGTGGTTGGAGGATTTCTTGATCGATAACGGTCAGGCCGTAGTGGTGATCAGCCACGACCGTGCGTTCGTGGATCATATCACGACTCGTACGATCGAGGTGACGATGGGCCGGATTTATGATTATAAGGTAAACTATAGCCAATACTTGCAATTACGGAAGGAACGTCGTGAGCAACAACAGAAGGCTTATGACGAGCAACAGAAGATGATCGCCGAGACGAGAGAGTTCATCGAGCGTTTCAAGGGCACGTACTCCAAGACCTTGCAGGTGCAGAGCCGTGTGAAGATGCTGGAGAAACTGGAGATCTTGGAGGTGGATGAGGAAGATACCTCGGCTTTGCGCTTGAAGTTTCCGCCTTCGCCTCGTTCGGGCTCTTATCCGGTGACGATCGAGAATGTCTCGAAAGCGTATGGCGATCATACGGTTTTCCGAAACGCTAATCTGATGATCGAGCGAGGGGATAAGATCGCTTTCGTCGGGAAGAATGGCGAGGGTAAGTCTACCTTGGTGAAGTGTATCATGAAAGAGATCGAGCATGAGGGGACGTTGACGCTGGGGCATAACGTGATGATCGGTTATTTCGCCCAGAACCAAGCCTCGCTGCTGGATGAGAATCTTACGGTCTTCCAAACGATAGACGATGTGGCCCAAGGTGATATCCGCAACAAGATCAAGGACTTGCTGGGCGCGTTCATGTTCGGCGGCGAAAATTCAGCCAAGAAGGTGAAGGTTCTGTCGGGAGGCGAGCGCACACGTCTGGCCATGATTAAGCTATTGTTGGAGCCTGTGAACTTGCTGATTCTGGATGAGCCGACAAACCATCTGGATATGAAGACGAAGGATATCTTGAAGCAGGCGTTGCTTGACTTTGACGGGACGTTGATCGTCGTATCCCACGACCGTGATTTCTTGGATGGGCTGGTCTCTAAGGTCTATGAGTTCGGAAACCAAAAAGTGACGGAGCATTTGGAAGGCATCTATGAGTTTATGCAGCGCAAGAAGATGGAGAATCTGCGTGAGCTTGAGCGGAAGAATTAAATCCTCCACCCAAGCGTCAGCATAATATCATACGTGGAGCTATCTATATCTTTATGATACTTATAATGGGTACGGCGGGAGAAATAACGATTTCGCAACGCAATATTCCATTTATGCTTGGACATATAGGCTAAGGTGGTGGAAAATACCGTTAAACGTGCGTTGCCGGCATCGCCTTGTACGTTTAACTTTGTAGGGTCCACCGCATTCCAGTCTATATCCGGCTCGTATCCTTTCCATGTGAAGATATGGTAGTTCTCCAAATCGATCAAGAACGCCCAGCGTTTATCGTAGGCCAATCCGGTAAACGCTTTCACGCTATAACCGCTTCCCAGATTATAATCTCTCTCTTCCAGCCGGAGGTAATCGGAGATGCTTGCGCCCAAGGCGACTCCTGTTCCGTATAATTCGGCGTAAACATCTACCTTATTGTCCGGCGTGCCTCTTTTGTAATAGATCAATCCACCACCGACCGCCGCCGCTTCCGATACGGTAGGGAGCTACCGTTTGGGAACTATTGGATTTTAACTCGGAATCATAGTAGTCGAAATGCTGAAAGATTCCAGCGGCCAGACTACGAGGGCCTTTACTCCAGACCTGTTTCCCCCAGATAGCCCCAACGGCATTGACTTGGCTGATGAGCGGCTGGCTCGAAAAGAAATCGAACCCGGCCTTCAACTGAAACCATTCATAGGGCGAATAGAAATCATCATTGAAAGGATCTCCATAATCCAACCTGAAGGATACGTGCATGCTCGTAGTGCCATGCTTGGAGCCTTCCTGCTCGGCAAGGAAGCGAGGGCCGACACCCACGATGAAGTTTACGGGAACCGAGGTGTAGACACGCCCCTTGGAGCTGCTGTGTCTCCAAGCTTCTCCCGTGATGATACGATTGATCGCCCGCATCGGAGATATCAAACCGGATAAGATCTCCCGTCCCACACGTTCCGCCCCGTGGGAGCGGTTGTCGATGAATAAGTCGGAGAGCCGGTAGGTAATCTCACCTAATTCTATACCGCCGAAAGAGGTGGCAAGCATGTCATTGATGGAGGGCGGTTCCGTTTCCATAAAGAATTCCCACATTAGGCTGCCTCCCGCCGCGAATGGAATGGATTGCCAGAAATTCAGTCCGTTGCTACGGGCCGCGTTGAAATATAACGATCCGTGATAGGGATGGGCCACCAGATTGGTAGAGAACTTATCCGTGTCCCAAACAGGCCCCGTCTTGAAGTTTTGCTTAATCGTATGTCCGTTTATCTTCGCGAAATCCTCGTTCATTAAGAAACGGTCGAAAGTCCAGACGGCCATGTTCATTCCGAATACCTCGCTTGCTGCCAACCAAGGGCGGCGTGGAATGAAAAGGGCCGTGTCGCTCACGTAATTGCGGGCATCCATCTGAGGGAAGTGTTGCCCCCACATCCATTGGCTGGATAGCAGACAGATCAACCCGATCAACATGCATTTTTTCATCCTCATCTAACTCAATTTTCTTTTTGTAAATAAAAATCAATAGGTTACGGTTATAACCACTCCGCAAACTTATATATAATAAACATTAAGGGATTCGTTTGGTTTAAATTATTGTTAGGTATTCTTTCTATAAATGCTGTTATTTGCGAACTATTCCGTATTTTTTTGCGAAAAAAAACAAAATGATAGATTTTATCACCTTTTGTGACTATACAGGGACCTTTGCGTTTGCCATAAGTGGCATAAGATTGGCTTCTGCGAAACAATTTGATTGGTTTGGCGCCTATGTGGTGGGTGTCGTGACCGCTGTAGGAGGAGGTACGATTCGTGATATTTTATTGAACGCGGTGCCTTTTTGGATGGAACAAGCCTCTTATTTGGTTGTCTCGGCCTTGGCTTTGTTGTTCGTTATCGCTTTCCGAAAATACGTGATCCGTTTGAACAATACATTTTTTATATTCGATGCTATCGGATTGGGGTTGTTTGTGGTGGTAGGTATCGCCAAGACCTTGGATTTCGGGTTTCCCATGTGGGTGGCGATCGTGATGGGAACTATAACCGGCTCGTTTGGCGGTATGATGAGGGATATATTGATTAATGAGGAACCTTTGATATTCCGGAAAGATATTTATGCGTTGGCTTGTGTCTTTGGCGGTTTGATATATTATATATGTATGCAAACTTCTATGTCGGCGGCGATGATACAGTTCGTATCGGCGTTGAGCGTGTTCCTCGCACGTATAATCGCCGTAAAACATCATATAAGTGTTCCGGTGTTGAAAGGAGAAGAATAATTTATTAACTTTGCATAATTATATGGACATGCATACTCAACAAGAAAAGGCTTCCATCCTGTTGATATATACGGGTGGGACGATAGGTATGATCGAGAATCCGGAGACTGGAGTGTTAGAGTCGTTTAATTTCCAGCATTTGAAGGACAATATGCCGGAGTTGAAGAAACTGGGGTATTCGGTGGCCACGATACAGTTTGATCCTCCGATGGACTCCTCGGAGATGGGGCCGGACTCGTGGATGAAGATCGTGAAAATCATCGCCGATAATTATGAGAAATACGACGGCTTCGTGGTACTGCATGGCACGGATACGATGTCGTATACCGCCTCTGCCTTGAGTTTTATGCTCGAGAACCTGAGTAAGCCGGTGATCCTTACGGGATCGCAATTACCGATCGGGATGTTGCGTACCGATGGGAAGGAGAACTTGATTACGGCGATCGAGATAGCGGCTGCCAAGGAGAACGGCTTACCGTTGGTCCCGGAGGTCTGTATCTTTTTTGAGAATGATTTATTGAGGGGGAATCGTACGAGTAAGATAAATGCAGATAATTTTAATGCGTTCCGTTCGTACAATTACCCGGCTTTGGCTCATGCGGGTATCTATATCAAGTATGATCTGCCGCAGGTATATCATCCGGTATCGCGTAAGCCGCTGAAGCCGCATTATTTGTTGGACCGAAATATCGCTATACTAAAACTATTCCCCGGAATTTCTCCGCAAGTAGTGGAAAGTATCCTGAATATCCCGGGTCTGAAAGGTGTGGTGATGGAAACATTCGGAAGCGGAAATGCTCCGTGCGAGGAATGGTTCTTGAATATGTTGAAGGAGGCTGTAGACCGTGGTATCGTTATCGTGAATGTTACTCAGTGTAGGGCCGGAAGTGTGGAGATGCACCGTTATGAGACGGGGCACAAATTGTTGGAGGCAGGCGTGACGAGCGGCTTCGATAGTACGACGGAGAGCGCCGTGACGAAGCTAATGTTCCTCTTCGGCCATGGGCTGACACCCGACGAGGTGAAGGAGCATATGAACTGCTCGTTGATCGGGGAGGTATCGATCCCTGAGACGTTCCGCCCCTAGTGTATACTATGTAAAACAGAAAAAAAGCAGTGTTGCGGAATAGGAGAGTATGAAACTATCATTTCTGAGTTTAGCTAGTGGGAGCAGTGGGAACTGCTATTATTTGGGGACTTCGGAATTCGGTATGCTGATTGACGCAGGTATCGGAATCCGGACCATAAAGAAAGTATTGAAGGACCGGTCGATCGATTTTACCAAGATCGTGGCCGTGTTGATTACCCACGATCATGCGGATCATATCAAGACGGTCGGGTATTTGGGCGAGAAGCTTTTGCATTCCTGTCTATGCGACAGCCGACGTGCACCGGGGGATTGATAAGAGCCGGTATGTGGAGGAGACCTTATGTGTCTCTCGCAAGGTTATAGAAAAAGAAGTTCCATTCCTTATCCGTGATTTCCGTATCACGGCTTTCGAGGTGCCTCACGATAGTACTGATAATGTGGGGTACCATATCGAGTATGGTAATCATAAATTCACTTTCGCTACCGACGTAGGCCATATCACGGACACGGTGGGGAAATATATCTGCATGGCGAACCATTTAATATTGGAAGCGAACTATGACGAGGAGATGCTTCGTTTCGGTACATATCCTGCTTTCTTGAAAGAGCGGGTGGCGAGCCCGACCGGGCATTTGAGTAATAGGGAGGCCGCGGAGTTCTTGGCGACCCATTATAATACCGGTTTGAAGAATATCTGGCTTTGCCATCTCAGCCGGGACAATAACCATCCCGAACTGGCCTATAAGACAGTGGATATACGTCTTTTCCAAGAGGGCATAAGGGTAGGGAAAGATGTCTCATTGGTAGCGTTGAAGCGGACTACACCCTCGGATATTTACGAGTTTGATTAAAATTTTATGAAAAAAGTAGTCGAAAAGTTTGCGGGGAAAAATAAAACCTCTATCTTTGCACCCGCAATCGAGAAACAAACGGTGGTTTGAAAAAAGTAACGATAGCGAAACAGAATGACTTGGTAGCTCAGTTGGTAGAGCAAATGACTCTTAATCATTGGGTCGAGGGTTCGAGCCCCTCCCAGGTCACTCAAACAAATAACATGTTGACTTGGTAGCTCAGCTGGTAGAGCAAATGACTCTTAATCATTGGGTCGAGGGTTCGAGCCCCTCCCAGGTCACACGATTTACTTATTGGAAAGATGGCAGAGTGGTCGATTGCGGCGGTCTTGAAAACCGTTGAACTGAGAGGTTCCCGGGGTTCGAATCCCTGTCTTTCCGCAGAGAGTCCTGTAAGGCGAAAGCTTTACGGGATTTTTTGTTTTTGAGGCGTTTGTCCGGGCACAAACGGAAAGAGGTAGCGGGCATCGCTAGAATGAGAAAGTGTATAATAATATGGAAACAGGATCATTGCGGATAAGTGATATACGGCCGGATTTTATCTATATGATGGAACAAGCCGTGAAAGCCCCATCGGGGCATAATACCCAACCTTGGTTGTTTCGTGTGCAAAAGGATAGGATACAGATTCTTCCGGATATGAGTAAGTCCCTTCCGGCCGTAGATCCGGATAACCGTGAGTTATTTATTAGCTTAGGATGCGCCACCGAGAATCTTTGCATTGCGGCTGAGGCAAAAGGATATACTCCGCTACCGTTTTTTTCAGGATCGGGGGAGATCACCGTACTCTTGTCGGAGGCATTGATGATTAAGGAGACGAGTGGGCTTATCGAGGAAATTTCGGTCAGACAGACGAATCGAGGCATATATTCCGGGGAAATGATTCCATCGGATCAACTGAGCTATTTGAGGAATACGCCTTTGGAGGAAAATATCAGTCTGCATTTGTGGTCGAAAGGAGAGTGGGAGTTCGATACGCTTTCTTCTTATATATTTGCGGGGAATAACCGGCAAATGAACGATCGTCTGTTTAAGCGAGAGCTGAAATCATGGATGCGTTTTAATAAGAATCATGTACGAGCTACATCGGACGGCCTGAGTTATGCGGTGTTCGGGGCGCCGAACCTTCCCCGTCTTATCTCAGAGACAATCATGGGAAGTGTCTTGAAAGCCGGCATACAAAATAGGGGAGACAAGAAGAAGCTGGACTCTTCTTCTCATTTAGCCTTGTTCGCCTTACGGATAAATACGCTACCGGAATGGTTTGCGCTAGGCCGAAGTTTGCAACGTTTTCTTTTGAGAGCTACGGAAAAGAATATCGCTTTCGCCTTTTGAACCAGCCTTGTGAGGTGCGTGATCTTTCCGGTTTGCTGGCGAAAGACTTGTCTTTCACCAACGAGATTCCAGCCTTGATCCTCCGTCTGGGATACGCCAAGCGGAAAATGCCGTACTCACCTCGAAAGTCTTGGCGTGAGAGGCTGGTTCTGTAATGGCTAAGTTAGATAGCGAGTACCCTCGTTCATGCCAGCTTGCACGGGATATGCCAAGACGAAACTGTTTGCCTGGAAGTATTTGTTGAGGTACTTGGGGATACGGGCCATGGCGGGAGCGTAGGAAAGTCCTTCCTTGCGGCTAAGGATAATCCACATCGTGTCGTCCGGTTTTATATCCCGGAAAACGATCAGAAGTCATCCCAGTCGTTGAATTCGATATAACTGGCTTCTCCGCTTTTCTTGGCTAATAATTTCTTTAAGGCATTCAAGGTCGCTTCCGAACCGTAAAAGACTGTCGCTGCACCTGTGTTCTGGGTCACGTTTCGTAGCCGGAAGATGATTTGGTTGAAACCAATTTCTTTTTCGGCCAATTCCGGGATGATGATCAGATGCCGTCTAACGGTAGAGATAGGTTGTGCGGGCTTGTATATGAATGTACTTACACTACTTTCCGCCAATACACTTTCCACGATATGGCCTAGGAAGGCCGCCGGTATATCTTTTTCCTTGTGCAATCCCACTACCAGATCTGTGATCTCCCGCTCTTTTACCACGCTGGCGATAGCATTCGATACGCTTAAGTCATATCTTAATAAATCCTTCATCCGGGTATCCGTGGCGGCAGCCGTATTGACTGCGGTCTGTAGAACCCTGCGGGATTGTTTTAACGCTTTCTCGTCTGAATGATGGTTATCTATCACTTTTAGGGCAAACAAGCCGTTCTTGTTTTGGGGAGATTTGATCGCCAAGCTGAGGTTGACCAGCTCTTCCACGGTCTCTTCATTGCTGACCGGTATCAAGATATGCTCTGATTCTTTTTTTTGTTTTCCTCCTTGTCGGATATATCTTGGGCCGCTATGTTATGAGCGCCTTTTTGGGCGGCGAAAGAGGCGATGGTGCAAGTGACAAGTATCATCAGGATCGTACCGTTCAACACGCTCTCATTTAATAACCGGATTGGTTCCCCATTAGCGTCTGTTCCGGTGATTACGTTATATCCGACCATCACGGCGGCCAATGTAGCGGCGGCTTGTGCGTTACTTAGGCCGAAAATAACGCTTCGCTGATCCGTGGACAGATGGAAAGTCTTTTGGGTCATCCAAGCGGCTATGTATTTGGCGGCCGTAGCTACGATAATCATGATAAGTCCTACTTTAATGGTCTCGAAACTGGTAAAGAACGTACGATAATCTATTAACATACCTACGCCCAACAAGAAGAATGGGATGAATATGGCATTTCCTACGAACTCGACACGATTCATCAAAGGTGAGCTTTGCGGGATAAGGCGATTTAGGGCTAGTCCGGATAAGAACGCCCCGATGATCGCCTCCATACCCGCTACCTGAGCTAGGAAAGATCCCAGAAATACCATCACCAGCACGAATATATACTGTGATATATTATCGTGTACATGCTTAAAGAACCAACGCCCAATGAAAGGGAAACCGAATAATACGATTAACGCGAATATCAAGATGGAAACCCCCAGACGAATCCAAAACATATCGTTGACCTGTCCGGTGGCCATGCCGACAATGATCGTTAGGACGAGCAATGCCAAGGTATCAGTGATCATCGTTCCTCCTACGGTGATACTGACAGCTTTGTTTTTTGCTGATACCCAGTTTGCTGATAATCGGATAGGCGATCAATGTATGGGAGGCGAACATACTGGCGAGTAAAACGGAGGTCAATACGTTGAATCGCAGGACCCATATCCCGACAGCCGTTCCTAGGATCATCGGAATGAGGAATGTGTACATGCCGAATGCTAGGCTTTTCGTACTATTTCTCTTAAAATCCGCCATATCGATTTCCAATCCGGCGAGAAACATGATATAAAAGCAATCCCGCCGTCCCGGACAAGATAATGCTGCTATCCCGTAATACGAGATTAAAGCCGTGCGGTCCGATAATTGCGCCGGCAATGATCAGTCCAAGCAGGTGAGGGATTCTCAGCTTGTTTAATAAAAGGGGAGCGGCCAGGATAATTAAAAGAATCAAGAGAAATTTTAATACCGGGTCCGCTAAGGGCAATGTGAAATCTATTGTCGAGGCTAATACCATATGCGTAATTTTTTCGTTATAATTTGAAACAAAAATAATAAGAATTTGCGGAGATTGCAGCGTTTACGCCAACTTTGCATCTTCTTTTATAGATAACAATGAATGTGTGAGTTTTATAAGTTAAAGTATATGTAAATCTTGGGACATTAGCGTGAACCGAGTATATTTGTACATACATTGCATTGAGTTTATTGTTATAAAACTAAAAAGCGTTTAAACCCTTTGCATAAAAGGGTGTCAAACATGAAAAGAGAAAAATATTTATTTAATGTAGAGGAGAAACAAATATGAAACCCATGAAATTAACATCTTTAGTGATGATGCTTCTGATCGCATTTAGTGCTGCGGCTCAGGAGGAGTTCTTTGATGATGTGTATTTCTCTTCCAAAAACAAGAAAAAAGAAAGAACAGGTTGAAGAGAAAAAGGTTGTTCAGCCGAAACAGGAGTCTAGGGCACTGGTCGCTACAGCCAAGAGCCCAGCTTCTTCAGACAGCCGGGATGTGGATGAATATAACCGTCGTTATACATCAGTCGAGGTGGAGGAGCCTTATCGTGAGGATGATTCCGTTATCTATGAGGATAGCGATGAGAATGAGTCTTCTTCTGAGCGTCGTTCGGATACTGAATATACGGAACGCATCATTCGTTATCATTCGCCGAGTAAGATTACGATCGCCGGAGCGGATCAGGTGGATTTGTATCTGAGTGACGGTTATTATGGTTACGGCTATGATACGGATTACTCGAATGGTAGCGCGAACGTGAATTTTAATATCAATGTCGGCAACGGATGGGGCTCGCCTTGGTATACAGGTTGGTACGATCCTTGGTTCTATAGCTATAGCCCTTGGTGGACTTATTCATCTCGCTTCTACGGCCCGTCTTGGGGATTCGGCTGGGGCTGGGGAGGCTTTTATGCCGGCTATTATAGTCCGTGGTACGATCCATGGTATGGCCCGTCTTGGGGCTGGGGTGGAGGCTATTGGGGTGGCCATTGGGGACATCATCACCATTACTATCCCGGTTACTACTCGACTCCAAGTAGACATTATTCAAACGGACGTTCCTCTTATCGAGATAATCGCTCTTATGCGAGTGGCAGAGGTTCCGGTTATACAGGTGGGCGGAGCAGTGGCTCTTCTTCCTTGAGAAATTCAGGATCGACTACAAGACCTTCGTCTTCAAGTTCATTGAGCAATGGACGTGCGGGATCTACCCGTAGGGAATCTGCTATATCCTCTGGTGCGGGACGTCGTTCCTCTTCTTCTGTTAGAAATTCGGCAACGACAAGAAGTAGCTCGGGCATAAGTAATAGCTCGGCGAGAACAAGGATTTCCAGAAGTAGTTCTGGAGCCGCATCTTCTTCCGGACGTCAATATTCAGCTCCGGTAACACGTTCCTCTTCTAGGAGCAGTAGCGATTTCTCAAATAGTCGCTCTTCTTCCAGTCAATTTAGAAGTTCCTCTCCTTCTCGTAGTAGTTCGGTAGGTTCTTCTTCCGGTAGCTTCGGTGGAGGTCGTTCTAGTGGAGGCTCTGTTGGTGGCGGAGGTGGCCGTGCCGGTGGTGGTCGCAGGTAAAAGTGTTAGGTTGATAAAATTAGAGATACGATGAAAAGGATAGGAATTATAATGTCGGTGCTTGCCCTGTGTGGCGGCACCGCTTTTTCGCAGTCACAGTTGGATGCCTTTAAGTATTCCCAGACGGAGTTGAATGGTACGGCTCGTTATTTAGGAATGGGTGGTGCTTTTGGTGCGTTAGGTGGTGATATTTCCGCTATGAATACGAACCCGGCAGGCTTGGCGATTTATAAAAGCTCGGAGGTGGTTACGACATTGAGTTTGTCTTCGGCCTCGGCGAAGACCGATTGGCTTGGTTCGAAGGTGGATAACAGCCGTACGAAGGTGAGTTTCGATAATATCGCTTACGTAGGATATTTCCCGACAGCGAATGATGAGGGTATCGTGAGCTGGAACGTTGGTTTCTCTTATAATCGCTTGAAGAATTATAGCCGGAACTATACGATGGCTACAGGAGGTGATTTGAATACTTCTCTTTCTGATTATGTGGCCATGCGTGCGGCAGGAATGCCTAGCGGACTGTTAGGGGAGGATAAGGACTATAGTCCTTATAACAATCAAGACTTGGGTGATTGGCTATCTATTCTAGGATACAATGCCGGTTATATGGATTCATATAACGATAATGATAAAGAGTATTATAGTGCGTTCGGAGATAATAATGCGGATGGGCAATGGAGTCCATATTTATTGCAAGGAGGTCAATTAAAAGTTTCAGAGCGAGGTTCCGTGGATCAATATGATTTGGCTTTCGGTATAAATATATCGGAACTTGTGATGCTTGGCGCTACGGTTGCGATTACGGATCTGAACTATCGATATCAGTCATCGTATGATGAGGAATTTACGAACGGCAATAATTTATACTTAGATAATTACTTGGATACGGATGGTACCGGGTATTCATTTAATGTGGGTGCTATCGTCCGTCCCGCCGATTTTCTTCGCTTGGGTGTGGCTTATAATTCACCTACGTGGTATAAGATGACAGATCGTTATTATGGTGAGGCCGGTTCTTATCTGACCTTTATGGATAAAGGGGAGATGAAAGAGCGTAAACTAGATGCCGCTACCCCTAATAATGCTTATTATGACTATGAATTCCGTTCTCCGGATAAATGGATCTTTAGTGCCGCCGCTATCTTGGGTACGACCGCTTTGATAAGCGTTGATTACGAGTTGATGAATTATAAGAATATGCGTATGTATCAAACGGATGGTAGCAGTAACGTGTATACTAACCAAGATATAACGGATAATTTCAAGTCAATGAATACGATCCGTGTAGGTGCGGAGGTAAAGGTTACTCCTCAATTTGCCGTAAGAGCAGGTGTCGCCTACAGCGATAGTCCGATCAAGGATAAACTGAAGAATGGAGAGAAAGAGGTCTTTACGGTTGGTACGATTCCTAATTATACGATCGATAAAGGGGTCATGAATTATACGGTAGGTATCGGTTATCGCTTCACCCCGAACTTCTATACGGACTTGGCTTGTGTATTCCGTACGCATAAGGAAGATGTTTATGCGTTCTCTAATATGTTTGCGGGAGATGATCCGAAACCATTCCTCGAAGCCCAACCCGCCACGATGAAAACAAACACGACTCGTGTAGCTTTGACATTGGGATACAAGTTCTAATATACATATATTTTAGATCAGTAAAGTCCCCTGTTCGTATGTTAAAGGTGCGGGCAGGGGACATTCTTTTTATAATTTGAAATAAAATGTTTGTTGGTTTAAAATATTTTTCGTTCTTTTGCTTCCATAAATAACATTGTATAACAGTTAAACCCCCATCGCCTATAGCATAAACATTACTCGAATAAACTAAAAATGTGAAAGTAATGAAGACTTTAAAAATGATGACCGACGAGGAATTGGTTGTCCTTTATGCAGAAGGTAATAATGCCGCTTTCGATATTTTATTAAATCGATACAAAAGTAGCATTCATTCTTACATTTATTTCATAGTACGTAACAAAGAGCTTACGGAGGATATCTTTCAAGAGACCTTCGTGAAGGTTATCATGACTATAAAACAAGGTCGCTATACTGAGAACGGCAAGTTTAAGGCATGGATTACTCGTATTGCCCATAACTTGATTATCGATAATTTCCGTCAAGAACGTTGCGAAAACACGATCTCGAATGATGAGGTAGAAATCGACTTATTTAATAATATCAAGCTTTGCGATGGTACGATAGAGGATAATATCGTGCGCCATCAAGTATTGTCTGACGTGAAGAAATTGGTAAAGCATTTGCCGGATAACCAGCGTGAAGTGTTGGAGATGCGTTACTATCAAGACCTTAGTTTTAAGGAAATCGCCGATATCACGGGGGTTAGCATCAATACGGCCTTAGGGCGTATGCGTTACGCTATCTTGAATATGCGTCGTATGGCCGATGAGAACCGTATCGAGCTGTCTATGGTGTAAAATAATTTTCTTTCCATGCAATAAGTCTTAGGTCCCTACGTTTTATTAGCAAACAAGATAAAAATAGAGGTGCCTATGAGGAAGCTTTCTACGCAATGCATGGATGATTTGGACAGGAAAAAAGTGAAAAGTGCCCCGGAGGCGAAAAGTTCGCCTCGGAAGCAAACGATGGATTTCTTGAAACAGTTTGCGAGGGCTTATCAAGCGGAACCGGCTGTACGTCCGGAGCTCTGCGGGTATGTGTTGAACTAAGAATTACGGAAAGAGAATCTATATTATTAGGTTCTCTTTCTTTTTTTGTGTACTTTTGTAAAAACAAAAGACAAGATTATGAAGCATTTGATAGCACCTTCCCTGCTTTCCGCTAATTTTCTGGATTTGCGGAAGGAGATGGAGATGATAAATAAAAGTGACGCCGATTGGTTGCATCTGGATATTATGGATGGGGTATTCGTGCCGAATATCTCGTTTGGTTTCCCGGTACTTAACGCATTAAAGCCTATATGCCAGAAGCCGATGGATGTGCACTTGATGATCGTGGAGCCCCAGAAGTTTATCCCCGAAGTGGCGGCTACGGGAGCCTATATGATGAACGTGCATTATGAGGCATGTTCCCATTTGCATCGGACGGTAGCGGCTATTAAGGAAACGGGCATGAAAGCGGGTGTCACCTTGAATCCGCATACGCCCATATGCTTATTGGAAGATATTATCCAAGATGTGGACATGGTTTTATTGATGTCCGTGAATCCGGGATTTGGTGGTCAACGTTTCATTGAGCATTCCGTAGATAAGGTGGCTCGTTTACGAGAAATGATAGACCGGAAGGGATTGAGTACTATGATCGAGGTAGATGGCGGGGTGAATTTAGAGACGGGGAAGCGCTTGGTTGACGCCGGTGCCAATGTGTTAGTCGCCGGTAACTTCGTATTCAAATCTCCAGATCCGATACAAACAATTAAAGACTTGAAAGCTTTGTAGAACACATTAATATATCACAAAACCTAACTATCATGATTGAGGAAATACAAAAGCGGCCTTTTGTACGGCCGCTTTTTTTATGGATAACCGGAATTTTATGCTATGCGTTTTTACCTGCCTCTTCGCTCCTATATGTTTTAGGGGTTTTATCTGCTTTGGTTTTTCTTTTTTTGGGGTTCTCGTGGGGGCAAGGGCATGCTGAGTTGCAATACGATTCCCGTTGGATATGGGGAGCTATAGTCTCCGTTTTGATTGTATGTTTGGCGGTTGAGGTCTGTTGGTATAGTGACCGGCGTATAGCGCTTGTAAATGAGCCTGCTTCTTCTTTAGATTTATTGGCTACCAAGGCTCAATATTCTTTGGTAAATACATTTGATCGTTTGCGTTTATCTGATGAGGAGAAATCTATTTTGGCTACATTGACATTGGGATATAAGAAAGCGATGAGTCGGGAAACGAAAAGGCGCTTCTCTTTGGCGGGCGTGTCTCATATATTAGCGGTGAGCGGTTTTCATGTTGCCGTGATTTGTGGATTCTTATCTTTCTTTTGCTCGTTTATGCCAAGATGGGGGATAGGACGTTGGGTTCGTTATATCATTCTGGTGGGAAGTCTTTGGGGGTTTGTCTTTATCACAGGATTAGCGCCCTCGGCGGTACGGGGCAGCCTTGATGCTATCTTTATATTTAACAGGAAGGGCGCTTAGGCGTGTTACGGATGGATATAATACATTGGCCGCCGCCGCCGCTTTCTGTATGCTGGCCTATAATCCGTATTATCTGTTTGATGTCGGTTTTCAGTTAAGCTATTTGGCTGTGTTTTTTATTTTATTCCTAGTGCCTCGTTTCAAGGAATGGATAGTGGTGAGAAATCCTTTGTTGGCCATGCCTTGGGAATGGATTACGGTGTCTATTGCTGCACAGATAGGTACTGCTTTGCTCTGTTTTTATTATTTTGGACAATTTTCGACAGTTTTCTTGTTTACGAATCTACCGGTCACTCTCTTGGCTATGTTTTTGATTCCTTTTGCCTTTTTGTGGTTAGGCTATCCGGTGGATTTCTATGGATATGACTGGATACAGAAGATCGTAGAAGGGCTGGTTCATGGCATGGTAAGGGTAGTGGACGTGTTTAGCGTTATGCCTTATGCGACGATTACGGGTCGTTTTAGCTTCTTTGAGATGCTAGGAGGTTATGGGTTTCTTGTTTTATGCTTGATATATATGAAGATACGGGAACCAAAAGTTTTGTTAGCCGCCTTAACCCTTTTGTTAATAATATCAGTAAAGATCCTTATTGAACTTTTTTTGATAGCCGGAAACTAAAAAAGTCGTACCTTTGGGGGTGAAAACAAAAAGATTATATGATCACTAAAATCATTCAAGAAGAGAAGATTCAGAAAGCCAAAAAATACGTAGAGAAAGGCGAGAGTTTTGTTATCGTGACGCATGTCTCACCAGACGGCGACGCATTAGGTTCATCCCTTGGTTTATATCATTTCCTATCCGCTTACGGTAAGGATAATGTAGCGGTAGTGGTACCGAATGCATTTCCCTCTTTTTATAGATGGATGCCGGGCGCTAAGGATGTCGTGATACATGAGAAATATCCGGATTTCGCCGAGAAATTGATCAAGGAAGCGGATGTTATTTTCTGCCTCGATTTCAATGAACCCAAACGTATCGAGAAACTGGCTCCGGCGGTGATCGCCTCAGAAGGCCGCAAGGTGATGATCGATCATCATCTGAACCCCGCAGATTTTTGTCGTGTGACGATGTCGTATCCGGAGATGTCTTCTACCAGTGAGATGATCTTCCGTTTTATTTGTCGTATGGGGATGTTCGATTTATTGAATCGGGATGCCGCCGCTTGTATCTATACGGGTATGATGACGGATACGGGATCGTTCACCTATAATTCGAATAAACCGGAGATTTATACGATCGTCAGCGAATTGATCAAGAAGGGGATTGATAAGGATTTGATCTATCGTAAGGTGAATCAGGTCTATTCCGAGTGCCGTTTACGTATGATGGGATATGTGTTGTATGAGAAGATGAGGGTTTATCCGGAACAACAGGCGGCTCTTATCACGTTATCGAAAGAGGAACTGGATCGTTTTCAGTACCAGACAGGAGATACGGAAGGTTTCGTGAACTTGCCGTTAAGCATAGAGAACGTAAGCTTTAGTGTCTTTATTCGTGAGGACAGCGATTATATAAAGGTATCGCTTCGCTCTGTGGGCGATTTCCCTTGCAACCAGTTTGCCTCTACTTATTTCAACGGGGGTGGACATAAAAATGCGTCCGGAGGTGAGTTCTATGGCTCTTTATCTGAGGCCGTAGCCGTGTTTGAGAAAGGTTTACAGGTATTTAATCCTAATAAATCAGAAGATTTAGGCAAACATGCGTAAGGTTTGACGAAGATTATTTACATTTGCGATTCATTCAATTAAAGACTAACAAATGAAGAAAGGTTTTAATATCCTGTTGATTCTGTGTGCCGCATTAGTTGCTATCTCTTGTAGCAAGACAAAGTCGTACACGGATATGTTGAAAGATGAGAAAAAAGGCAATCGAGCGTTTTATCGATGATAAGGGCCTTGAGATCTTAGATGATTTTCCTGCTGATAGCGTATTTAAGGAAAATCAGTTTGTGCTCTTGGATAATGGTGTCTATTTGAATATTATTGATAAGGGAAGCGATCAGAGAGCGGTGCAATATAAGACGAAAATGTTGTACCGTTGTAAGATGAGTTACTTCATGGATTCTACCATTGTCGCTATTGAGAACTATGGCCCGCATAGTAATGGAACTTCTCCTATCGCTTTTACATATGGGGATTATTCGAAGAATTCACCTTATGATCCCTCTTATTATTATGTAAGTGAGGGAATGCAAGAGCCTTTGAAGTATGTTGGAGATCGGGCTAAAGTGAAAATGATAGTGCCTTTCAAAAAGAGGAGCCTATAATGATCAATCAAACGGTCAACCTGTATATTACGAAATTCTAGAATATATATTTGAAGAAAACTTATGACACTAATTAAATCTATTTCCGGTATTCGCGGTACAATAGGCGGTAGCCCGGAAGACGGATTGAATCCGTTAGCTATTGTTAAGTTTGTAGCCGCTTATGCTACATTCATCCGAAAAAACACAAAAGTGGAGACCAATAAGATCGTTGTAGGGCGTGACGCACGTATCTCCGGTCCGATGGTTAAACAAGTCGTCCTAGGAACGCTTACCGGCATGGGATTCGATGTGGTGGATATCGATCTGGCCACGACTCCTACTACCGAATTGGCCGTAGCTATGGAAGGGGCTTGCGGAGGTATTATCCTTACCGCCAGTCATAATCCGAAGCAATGGAATGCCTTGAAGCTTTTGAATGAGAAAGGTGAGTTCTTGAATGCCGCTGAGGGGGCTGAGGTATTACGCATAGCTGCCGCCGAGGAGTTCGAGTTCGCCGACGTGGATCATTTGGGCAAGGTAATCCCGAATGCGACTTATAAGCAAAAACATATCGAGAGCGTCTTGAATCTGGATCTCGTGGACGTGGAGGCTATTAAGGCCGCTAATTTCCGTGTAGCTATCGATTGCGTGAACTCCGTAGGCGGTATCGTGATCCCTGATTTATTATATGCGTTGGGCGTGAAGGAAATCTTTAAGCTGCATTGCGCCCCTCATGGAAACTTCTCTCATAATCCGGAACCCATTCCGGAAAACTTGACAGAGATCTCCGATTTGATGGGACATGCGAAAGCGGATGTCGGTTTCGTGGTAGACCCGGACGTAGACCGTTTGGCGATTATCTGCGAGAATGGCGAGATGTTCAACGAGGAATACACCTTGGTCGCTGTCAGTGACTACGTATTAAGTCATACACCGGGTAATACGGTAAGTAACCTGAGCTCAAGCCGTGCGCTTCGCGACGTTACCCGTGCTCATGGCTGCGAATATAATGCCGCCGCTGTAGGCGAGGTAAATGTGGTTACCAAGATGAAGGCTACGAATGCCGTGATCGGTGGTGAGGGCAACGGTGGAGTGATCTATCCGGCCAGCCATTACGGACGCGACGCTTTGGTGGGTATCGCCTTGTTCCTGACTCATCTGGCAAAGAAGAAGATGAAGACGAGCGAGTTGAAGGCTTCTTATCCTCCGTATTTTATCTCCAAGCAAAAAGTTCAGTTAACGCCGGAGATCGACGTGGACGCTATCTTAGCGAAAGTAAAAGAGAAGTTCTCTCAATACGATATTACGGATATCGACGGCGTAAAGATCGATTTCCCGGATAAATGGGTCCATTTGCGTAAGAGCAATACGGAACCGATCATCCGTATCTACTCTGAGGCCCATACGATGGAGGAAGCCGAGGAATTAGGCGGTCAATTAATACAGATCATCAACGAGATGTGTAAATAACACCCTTTCGGGGCGTTTTAAAATATTGGGTTCAGTCTTCAGCCGAGGTAAGCTATTTATGCTCTGTTGATTTGACTGAACCCTTTTCTTTTGGATAATTCTCAGTTCGTGTAATGAATAAACTAATAAAGGTAATCTTATTTCTAATTGTCGGGATGGTTCAGGTCTTCGCATGGGGAGGGCTGAGAGGGGACACGTTGGCCAAGGAGTTGGATGAAGCTGTTTTGAATAGATCTTTTTATCTGCAGCAACGGGAGCAACGGATCACGCAGCTAAAGGACATGTTTCTCTTGAGCAAGATATCGTTGTGGCAGGAATATGAGATCAACCACCAATTATACGAGGAATTCAAGAAAATACAACAAGACTCGGCCATCTATTACATAAAGCGGAATATGGAGATAGCGTCATTTATGAAGGATACGGCACGCATCTATACTTCCGCTTACGACTGGCTACGCTTTATGCTTTCTCCGGGATGTACCGTGAGTCGGAAAGTCTGTTGCGAAGCATAGACCGTGAATTGCTGTCTAAAGAGCAGAAACAGGATTTCTATGAGGCTTATTATTCGTTTTTCTCTTATTACAGTACGAATCTGGATTCTTTTGAATATAGGAAACAACTTGATTTATACAAGGATTCGTTATTGTCTGTCTTAGATACGGTCTCTTATCGGTATAAGATAAATCTGGCGCAGAAATATCTGGCTCACGGACAGGCGAGGTCTGCGGAGAAGGTGCTCATCCCTTTATTGGAGAAAGAGGAGCGGTATAACCCGAATTTCGCGATGATCACTTATCTGCTGGGAGATGTTTATGATATGGATGGGCGTATCGATCTCGCCCGAGACTATTATACCTTGTCGGTTATCGCCGATATCAAGAGGGCCTTCTTGGATAGTGGTTCTATCCAAAAGCTGGCGTTGAATTATTATGAAAGTGGTGATCTATCCAATGCCCTTAAATATGCGCAGCTAGCTATAGAAGGTGCCGTTACTTGTAATATACAGTTCCGCATGAATGAGATCTCTAAATTCTATCCTATCATTAATGCTTCCTATCAGACACAGGAAGCTCAAGGCAAAAAGGCAATTGATGACTTATTTCTTGTTGATCAGCCTATTGACGCTCTTTTTCTGATCCTTTCTCTTGCCTATGTGTATAGGCAGATGCGGAAGATCTCAGCGATACGAGAAGAGTTGGTTAATACTAATGCCTGTTTGGTAAAGTTGAATGGAGAGATAAGCGAGACGAATAATTTATTGCAAGAGCGAAATATACAGCTATCGGAGTCAAACCATATCAAAGAGGAATACATCGCTCATTTCCTCGATCTCTGCTCCACCTATATTAATAAACTGGAGGATTACCAGAAATCGCTACAGAAAAAGGCGATGAATAAACAGTTGGACGAGTTATTCAAGATGCTCCGTTCGACCCGTATGGTGGAGAATGAGGTGGAAGCGCTTTATGTTAACTTCGATCGAATCTTTCTTGGATTATATCCTACGTTTGTCAGGGACTTCAACGCTTTGTTGCAGCCCGAGGAACGTATCGTCTTGAAATCGGAGGATCTGTTGAATAAGGAACTTCGTATATTCGCCTTGATGCGGTTGGGGGTTACGGACAGCGTAAGGATAGCCGCTTTTCTTCGTTGTTCGTTGAGTACGATCTATAACTACCGGACCAAGGTACGTAATAAGGCGTTAGTGCCTCGTGATGAGTTTGAAGGTTGGGTGATGAGGATCGGGATTAACCGGAATCCGTTATAATCAATCTACATTTTTTAGGATGGTGATCTTTATTAACTGATTTGTATTTAATAGGATAGCGGATCATACTGTCTACATTTTTATATCAATCTTCTTTTTGCTTCTTATTCCCGGATACATTTGCGGCATAACTTTTAAAAAGAGATGCCATGAAGATTAAATTAATGATTGCCGCCGTGATCGCCTGTTTGGTGTTCACGGGATTTACGAAAGAGAACGTATCCGATACGGTCGATCACAACGCATGGAAGACATCCGGCGTCGTGGTCATACAAAAAATGATATCCTTACGTTGGCCGGTTCCAACGCCCGTGCTTTGTTGAACGATGGCAAAGGCTATACGAACTTCGAGTTAGATATGGATGTACGTACCACGACCGGTGGCAAAGGTTATATTGGTATCCATACGGACGCTACGGATCGTAAAGGATACCGTATCGCCTTGAACAACGATCGGGAAGATCCGGTTTGGTGGCGGATGACGGGTAGCTTGGTGTCAGTCCGGAACCTGACGAAGAGTTTCGTGAAAGAGAACGAATGGTTCAAGATGAATATCCGGGTAGAAGGACGGCTTATCCGGGTGCGGATTAATGGTGAGACTGTCGTAGAATATATAGAGCCTTCCAAACCTTTCCGTTTGAAGGAGAACGCTAAAGCATTGTTATCCCAAGGTACTATCTCGCTGGTGGGTACGGGACGTGGAAATCTTCAGTTTAAGAATATCTCGTTAGAGGCGTTTAGCGCGAAAGGAATAGACATTCCCGCTCAATGGGCGAATGCCGTGGATGAGCAGACGGACGAGATTATTCGTTTGCATCAAGAGGACTTCCCCGTGCTTGATTATCATGTTCATTTAAAAGGTGGATTGACGAAGGAAGTAGCCGCACGGCAGTCACGCCAGACGGGTGTTAATTATGGCTTGGCTATCAATTGTGGCATCGGCTTCTCGATCACGAACGATACGGAGTTGTATAATTATCTGGATACCATGCGTACCCAACCCTTTATCTTGGCTATGCAAGCGGAAGGACGTGAGTGGGTAACAACCTTTTCGGAGGCGGCCCGCAACAGCTTTGACTATGTGTTTACCGATGCCATGACGTTTCTGGATCATAAGGGGCGGCGTACGCACCTATGGGTAAACAAGGAAGTGATTATCGACGATGAGCAAGCATATATGGATATGATGTTGGATCGTATCTGTTCTGTCTTGGAAGAGCCGGTCGATATGTACGTGAATTCCTGTTTCCTTCCCTACGCGATGAGTGACCGATATGATATGTTTTGGACAGAGGAGCGTATCGACCGTTTCGTGAATGCCTTGGCAAAAAGTGGAAAGGCTTTGGAGATAAACGAGCTTTATCATATTCCGAATAAAGCGATCATTCAGAAAGCGAAAGCTGCGGGTGTAAAGTTCACGTTCGGTTCCAACAATATCACGCCGGAGGTAGGAACGCTCGATTATTGTATCCGTATGAAAAAGGAATGCGGTTTGACGGCGCAAGATATGTATAAACCACACATTAATATATAAGATTAGTTTTAAGGTCTGAACAAACATTAGATTTAAGGTAGAGGTATTAGTGCTTTAGGCAAAGATTGTTAGGTTTCGAGGTAAGATACATATGGGGTTACAGCTATAATATAATAGGTCGATTACTATAGGACAAAACATTTTATTTACTATATATAAAGATAATCATATATAGTTACATTCTACAAAGCACGGCGTGAACCGTACAGACCACAGCATGATTTGTATAATTCACGTCGTGGTCTGTACGGTTCACGCCGTGCTTTGTAGAATGTAACTGTATCTTACGAAGAATGAACAGGCTCTTGAATAACTATTCTAGCTGAAGTGTAGCGTTTTTATCCTATAGGAAAATAGCGGTGAATTCCTTTTCGAAATTCGGGGTGAATGCGCCTTTCCCCAGATTCTCCTTGATCTCCTCGATCGGCCAGAAACGTCCTCCGTCCAGTTCCTCGGGATCGGGGGTGATGGGGCCATCGTAAGTGGTCCGGAAGCTGTTTACCAATTCCTTCTCTATGGAAGACTCGAATATATAACGTTTGATGAAGACAGGCGTAAAATCGGTAATGCCCAATTCCTCACGAACCTCACGGCGCAGGGCCTCTTCCACGCTTTCTCCATAATCAATATGCCCACCTACGGCCGTGTCCCATTTTCCCGGTTGTATATCCTTGTTCATGGAACGTTTTTGGAGATATAGATCTCCATCCTTATTAAAGATATGTAAATGGATTACGGGATGTAGCAACTTACTTCCGCTATGACATTCCTTGCGAGTAGCCTTTCCGATCGTCTCACCTTCCTCGTTTACCAGAGGAAACCATTCTGTTCTCATATTTTAAATAGACTTTAATTTACTGATAACCGTACCTAACTCCTCATCCGTTAAATTATTTCCATACGTAGCGTAATCCAAGCGGAACGTACATCCATTCTTGTATTCAGAGCAGCCATAAGCGGTTTTGCCCCGGAGGATAGAGCCTTTGTGACAGATGGGGCAAACGGGCTTTTTCCGTTGATGGAAGCTCCAATTCAGGAGCAGCCTCCGTTTTCTCTTTCTTGGTACGAGGCTTACGAGGTTTCTTTTCCTTTTTCTCCTTGGGTTCGTCTTTGGGAGTTTCTTTAGCTACTTTAGACGTATCCTCAATCGTGATCGTTCGCCGGGTTTGGTCGGAAAGGACGTTTATGACGACCTCGTTTACCATCTGCTTCAACTCATCAAGGAAAGTACGGGCCTCATAAGTTCCCCGCTCGATCTGACGAAGCTTCTTCTCCCAAAGACCCGTCAACTCCGCGCTTTTCAGCAGTTCCTCATGGATCGTGCCGATCAATTCCACACCGGTAGCGGTGGGATAAAGATTCTTGCGCTCCTTCCGTATATAATTACGCTTGAACAAGGTCTCGATGATCGCCGCACGGGTAGAAGGGCGGCCGATACCGTTTTCCTTTAAGGCATCCCGCAGCTCGTCATTATCCACTAATTTACCGGCGGTTTCCATCGCCCGCAATAAAGTTGCTTCCGTATAGGGTTTCGGAGGCTGGGTCCAAGTCTCTTTCAAGATCGGTTTATGCGGGCCGCTTTCTCCTTTCACGAAATCGGGCAATACGCCTTCTTCCTCGGTAGGTTCAGCCTCCGGATCTTTCTGCTCGGCTCCGAATACGACACGCCAACCCGGTTTGAGGATTTGCTTTCCGGTCACCTTGAATTCCACCTTATCCACTTGACCCAAGACCGTAGTGGTCGATATCTCGCAATCCGGATAAAAGGCGGCGATAAAACGACGGGCTACCAAATCGTACACCTTCCGTTCCGTATCCGTAAGATTACGGGCGGGGACTCCGGTAGGGATAATCGCATGGTGATCGGTAACCTTCGAGTTATCGAACACCTTCTTGCTCTTCGGCAATTTCTGATTCATCAAAGGAGCGGTAAGCTCCGTATAATCCACCAGCCCTTTCAAGGTATTGGGAACTTTCGGATAAATATCATCACTAAGGAAAGTCGTGTCGACACGCGGGTAGGTTGTCACCTTCTTCTCGTAGAGCGATTGGATCAGCTTTAGGGTATCGTCCGCCGTAAACGCGAATTTCTTATTACATTCCACCTGCAACGAGGTCAAGTCGAATAGGCGAGGGGCGAATTCCTTCCCTTTCTTCTCGGTGATACTGGTAACAGTAAAATCCTGTTCCTTTACCTTCTCCAGAAAAGCCTCGCCTTCCTCTTTCTTCGTGAACTTACCTTTCGTGGCGGAGAAAGTCGTATTCCTGTAAATGGTCTTTAATTCCCAATAGGGTTCCGGCTTGAAATTGTCGATCTCGGCTTGCCGGTTTACGATCAAGGCGAGCGTTGGGGTTTGCACACGGCCGATCGATAATACCTGCCGGTTCTGCCCGTAGCGCAAGGTATAAAGGCGGGTGGCGTTCATCCCCAGCAACCAGTCGCCGATGGCACGGGATAGTCCGGCCTCATATAACTTATTGAATTCCGTCTGTTCTTTGAGTTTTTGGAAACCTTCCCGAATCGCCTCCTCTGTAAGCGAGGAGATCCAAAGGCGGTAGACCGGGCATTTACAACCTGCCTTTTGCATGACCCAGCGTTGGATCAGCTCTCCCTCTTGGCCGGCATCACCGCAGTTAATGACCATCTCGGCATTTTGCATCAGGCTCTCGATTACCTTGAATTGTTGCTCATACGTAGGATTCTCGATTAGTTTGATACCGAACCGGGGAGGGATCATAGGTAGTGACCCCAGACTCCAGCGTTTCCAGTTCTCCGCGTATTCATGCGGTTCTTTCAGGGTACACAAATGCCCGAATGTCCAAGTTACCTGATATCCGTTTCCTTCGATATACCCATTCATTCGTTGGGTTGCCCCTAATACTTCCGCAATTTCCCGGGCCACACTCGGCTTTTCGGCGATACAAACTTTCATCAATACATCATCCTTTCTTAAATGAACAGACAAAAATACATGATTATTTCCGAATGAGCAAAGATGTTTGTTATCGTGAGTTTATAAAGCTGTATGATGGAGTTGCTGATTTTGGTTCAATTTGTTTTTACCTTTGGGAATTTTGCATACATTTGAACCTATGTAATCGAAGTGGGAGAATAAGTCGAATGGCAGACATTGATTCAGAGAAAGAAAGAAGGCTTGTGGCGGACTTGCTAGAAGGGGACGAGTCGGCCTTTTGTGAATTATATGCCCTGTATAAGGACCGCTTGATGTGGTTTTCCTTGAAATTCCTTAAATCCCGGGATATGGCGGAAGATGTTTTTCAGGATGCTTTCGCCTCTATTTGGCAGAATCGCCGTTTCTTGAACCCGAATGTACCTTTTGGCCCGTATGTGTATACGATCGTGAAAAATCGGATCTTAAACCTGTTGGCGGGACTGGATCGTGAGTTGGAGCTGAGGGATAAGATACGGTCCGCCTCATTGGATAGCACGAACGAGACGGAGGACTCGGTATTGGATACGGATTTAAACGCATTGTTGGATAAGGCGCTTGAAACGTTGACCCCACAACAAAAAAGGGTTTTTGATATGAGCCGTAAAGATATGAAATCCCATAAGGAGATAGCCGACAGTTTGGGTATCTCGGTATATACGGTACAACAACATATCTCTACGGCCTTGAAAGTGATCCGGGCGTTTCTGGCTAAATATGCGGAGACTTATATGAAGCTACTGCTCTAAAAACACACCTCCCTTTATTCATATTCCCGATAGGCACCGAACCGGGCTAAGCGATCCTCGCCGAGTTGTTCCGGTACAGGTTGCGGGGAGAGGCCCAAGCCTTCGTTGATCTGTTCCCAAAGTCCCGTACGGGTGTAAGTTTGATGCACTTTCTGGAAATGGGTGGATAGTAATAAATCCTTGGCTTCTTGATATTGCTTCTTATCAATCAGTAGCTGTACCTTTCGCTCGACCACCCATTCATCAGAGGACGCGTTTATCTTATCCAACCATTTTTCCCGTTCCGGTAAAGCCTCTGTTCCAAACTTCTTTAATACTTTATCCCGCTCGATAACCAACTGGGGATGTAGGTTCAACCACGAGGTCTCGGGGATAGCGGCGTAAGTATCTCTCGCCTTTTCCCACGCCTGCCGACGAACATATAGCCTTGCCAATAAAGCTTTCGCCAGATCGATATCTAGGATGGATAGTTGTTCGATCGCCTCCTCTACACGTTCTCTTCCAGCCAACCAAGTCCCATAGTGGAATTGCCAATAATCCCGTTCCGGCCGGGGAGATATTTGGATCGCCCAACGAAAAGCATCGTCCAGATCTTCCATGCCGGATGGAGCCCACTGCCCGTCTTCCGGATAGGGGGCGGCGGGAAGCGTGGACTTATTCTTATAGGCATCGGCTAAGGCGATCCAGATGGAAGATTCATTCTTCCGGGCCCAGTCGAATAGCGGGATGCGATCGATCGGGCGAAGCCTTAATGCCGGAACCTTTAAGGAATAGATATCCAAAGGATGATCTGTCGGTATCCAATATTCTACGTGATTCTTTTTCTCGCCGGGACGCAATTCGAGCTTGATAGATTGGTCGCTGATCGGGCCACCTTGGATTTCTACGTAAGGCTGCCGGTCGGGGGTACTGAGCATGGACCATTCCTTGTCGCCGGCTACGCCATAACTCCATAGCTTGATACCGGGCGTACTGGATTCGTCGGCGATATGATAGAGCCCGCTGCCCAAGGAGGGAGTGTAGGCCCCGAAAGCATTCACGTCTTTCGTTTTCCAGAAGTAGCCGGTCATCTCTTTGATATCCCGTTCATGATGGGTTCCTTCGGTTTTCCAGTCGATCGTGTCCAACGTGGAGGCATGGGATAATACGGTCCCGTTCGGGAAATCGTATTGGGTATCCGGTGCGCAAGGAAGGGCGGCGTTGGACCATGACATCCATGGATAGGCTAGCTTTCCCGGGTTGTAGTAAACAACCCTTTGGGTAAGGCATTCGTCTTTATCTCCTAAGGAATATTCTACAGACCATTGCATACCGTAATGAGATTCCCGTTCTCCGCATGTTACATATGTGCGGTCTCCCGTATGATCGATCTGATAAAGCACCGGCTCATTTTGCGTGGGAGAGTGGGAGATCGGGAAACTGACCTCGATCCCCCCGGCCACGAAATAGAAACGGGGTAATATCCGTGTGTATTTGATTACGTCTGGCCTATACAAGACCTCCTTGCCGCTCTCCTTGTGAGTGAGGGATATTACTTTCCCGCAAAGATCGGGGTAGATGATAGCCTTGACTTTCTCGTTCTCTAGCGAGATCATCCGGTACCTTTTAGGCACCGGACGATTTGAGGTCTCGCTATAACTCATATAGGGGTATACGCCATTCGGGTCCAAGGCGGTCGGTAGCGGGCCGGTGGGCGTCAATACGTGCGTCAGCTGTATCTGGTCGAACTCCTCGCAAACAACACCTGTTGTCTGCGAGAAGGCCGGCCCTGCGGCTACGCTTGCCATGAGTGATAGGATTAAACGATATGCTTTCATGTCTTTCCTGCTATATAAGCCCATTATTTCGCCAATAGATCGGACAGTTGACGGATGATGAGGTTACCCTTACGTACATTCGCCGAGATCTTGTTCTCATCGAACTCTTTCTCTTTCGGGAAGATAGACAAATGTTGGTCTAGCTGCTTCAATAAGCCTTGAGCTTGAGCGTTACCCGATTGGGCGGTCAGTTCCCGTAAGATACGGACCTTCTCGAAATCCACGATACCTTCTCTCATTTTCTCGAAGCGGATGCAACTTTTGCCTCCCGGATATACCATGTAGCAATCGCCTGCTGCCCAAGAGCCATGACGTGCGTCGCGATCGGCATCTTCCGGCCAAGCGTCGTAAGCCCATCGCAAGAAGCCGTCGTACTCATACGCCATTACATACCAACTGATCCAACGTCCCTCGATAGGAGGTGAGAACACGAAGTTGTTCGGGATCGGCGGGTTACAGCATACGTATACGGTGGACGTGCGTCCGGTGGCGGCCCGTGCCTTTTGCTCGGCGATGGTAGGTTCCTCTCCGTAAAGGAAAGAATAATCGTCCAGCAGTCCGTCCAATTCCTTATGCCAATTGCCGGCGTAAGTGATCTTCCAGCATTTATCATGGTTACGCACGACATTGATAGCCGCTAAGGTCTCTTCCATCGGATTCTCGTTGATTCCGATATAGGTGATGTCCAACCAGCTTTTAGCTTCTAGATGGAACTTGAAATCCGTGAGGAAGATATTCCACATCTTCTTGAATTCCTCTGAGCTTGGCGCCCAGTTGATATAAGAATAATCGCCCGTAGCCTCGTCCTTATAGCGGTGACGGAATCCCCAAGGAATCGGGGTATAGAGGGTGATTGCCTCGTTGATGCCACATTCCATTGCTAATTCTACGTACTCGTCGAAGATTTTGTAGTCGAAGGCCCATGTGCCGTCCGCTTTCTTGATCCACTCGATCATGCCCCCTCGATCATATAAGAGTTATCGGACCAAGGAGAATGTACTCCATAAGTCGTGATGTAGGTACCACCTGCGTCGGCATAATGCTTCAAATGCTGCTTAAGAAGCATTTTATGTTCTGGTGACCACGGTTCCACGTGATTGTACCATGCCACGGCCCACGGGTTCTGCCATAGGTCCAGACGGTATTTCCAGTCTTTCGGATAGGGGAGCAACTGGTTTTGCACCACGATTTCCAGATTCAATAGTTGAGGAGCCTTGCCTTTCGCCCGCACCTCCACCTGTCCTTTATACGTGCCGGGAGCGGTTCCTCTCGGCACATCCACCATCATCCATACCGGACGGGTGGTTTGGGAAGGGAGATCGAAGCGGTCCAGCGTCTCGAAACGGTCTGGCATCAAGAAGCCGGATTTGTAGGGAGATTCCCCGCAGATGGCTTTTTTCTCGGCATACGGATAATTGGACAATACGTAACGCACCAACTCGAAGGTAATCCGGTCTTTTGGGATGATGTTTCCCTCGGCGCTCCTCAAGTCCTGCGTAGAGACACGTACTTGTTCCAACGCTTCTGACGACCATACCAATATTTGGGCATTCGCTCTTTCCCCCCTCCAAACGGTCGTAGAGTAGGAAGATGATAAATCGTTGTCATGGTTTACGGGTACTTCCTTCCGGAAATAAAGTCGGTCGGTCGATCCGAAGGCGGAATGGATACCCGCCTGATTGCTCCAAGCGGGTTCATTCACGCAAAATCAAATGTTAACCCGGGTCATAGTGATGACTCCGTACAGGGACAAACGTGGAATCCATCTGCCCCGGATACACTTGGCCTAGACTGATATGAGAATAAATAAAAAAACTAGCTACTGCTAAAAAGTATTTCTTCATGCTATAAAAATTTAAGATAATTCATATTTAAATGGGATTCCCCTCCCAGATAGGTAGGCCCTACCTTCTCGTATAGGTAGGGCCTACCCTCATATATATAGTCGCTTATTCTTGGAAAAACCCTTACCAGCCCGGATTCTGTTCCAAGGTTCCTTTCGACAATTGTACCTGTTGCAAAGGTATCGGTGACAGCCAATGCTTCGGTGTCTGGAACTTGCGGGCGGATGCGGGTTGGGCGATGATAAAGCCATCGCTATCCACCTGTATATCCTGCCCGATCACCAACTCCGGGAATTTCTGTTGATACTCCGTACCCACGAATTTCACGCCACGGATCGCAAGGGGAAGAACCGTTTCCGCCGTGCCCCAACGACGTAGGTCGTCCCGGCGATATCCTTCGAATGCCAGTTCCACGGTTCTCTCACGCCGGATCTCTTCCTGCATATTCAGTCCGTTCGTAGCTACAAACGCATTGGTCAAGCGAGGCATATTCGCCCGGTTTCGCAGGTCATTAATGGTCAGGTCTAATTGCTCGTCCGTGATCTGTCCGTTCTTCTCGTATAAAGCCTCGGCCAAGATTAATAGGACCTCTCCGTAACGGAATTCCTTGAAATCGTATTCCCCAATGAATTGTACGGCATCAAGCGTTTCATCCATAAACTTGCGGATCATGTATCCGGTCCGGGTAGAATTGTTACCGATGAATCCCGGCTCTACGGTTGCCCATCCGCCCCCTTCCGAGAATATCTCGCTACCGGGTACGACAAACGTTTGCGCCATCCGGGAATCCCGGTTCTCAAATTCGCTTGTCTGGGTTTGGAATCCTTTGAACAACTTGGATTTATCGATAGGTAAACCATCGGTACAAAGGTATACGTCCGCAAGGTTCTTTGTCGGTACCATGGCACCTAATAATAGTTCCCGGGTCCAGTTATGAGTCGCTCTCAATTTGTAATACCGTCTTGCCAACAAGACTTCCTTGCTGTCGTCGCCTTCTAGGATATGAAGATATTTGTAACTGAGTTCTCCTTTCTCGCGATATAGTTCATACTCCTTGGAATCGACAATGGCTTGGGCCGCTTGGATAGCTAGGTCGAGGTATTTGCCTGCGTCCGCCATCCCGTGGTATTTTTGCCAAGTTCCTTCGAACAAGGCCGCACGGGCCTTGAGAGCTAATGCCGCCCCTTGCGTGGTACGTCCTAATTCCTCAGCGGTCAGTCCGCTTTGCTTCGGAAGGAGAGGAATGGCCTTATCCAAGTCCTCGATAATAAAATCGATGATCTCCTGTTGGCTGGAACGAGGTGTGTAAAGTTCCTCCGAGGAGGTATTTAACGGGATGTCTATCTTGGGTACTCCTCCATAAGTTTTCACCAATTTCCAATAGTTGTAGGCACGGAAGAAATGCGCTTCTGCTTTCCAACGTCCGATCTCTTCGTCCGACAAACCGGATTCCTCCGCTTTCTTAAGCAAATAAGAGGTAGATTGGACAAATTTCCATGGGTTGTCCCAATCATCCGAGTTGACCGGGGCCAGATAGGAACCGTCGCTGACATCGTTCGTGCCGGAACCAAAGGCGATATCCGAGTTCATGTCTATATATTGGGAGACCTCTTGGAGCCCAAAATAGAAATCGTTGGCGGCCAATTCAAAGTCGGCCGGCTTTTGCCAGAATACAGCGTCCGACACTTGATCCATTGGCATTTTATCCAGCTCACAACTGAATAGTCCTAAGGTGGCGGATAACGTGATAATTATATTGAATCGTTTCATAATATTCGTTTTATTAAATAGAAAACCTTAGAAAGTCAAGTCGATACCAAATGAGTAGTAACGTTGGAACGGATAGTTGAAACCTCCGGTGTCAGACTCTGGGTCCCAACCGCCTTTTACCCCGTGTATCTCGAATAAGTCTTGTCCGCTTACATAAAAACGGGTCCGCTCGATACCGATCTTCTGCAATAAGCTTTTCGGCAGGGTATATCCGATCTGGATGTTCTTTAGGCGTACGTAAGCGGCGTTGATCTTTTGCATCGTAGACGCTTGGTAGTTCCAATGCCTGATATCGCCGTGGGTCAGACGAGGATAATATGCGTCTTGACGATCCTCATTCCAGGTTTGCCCGTAATAGAACTGAGGCGGATATCTCCACCAGTCGCTCCAAGGCATGGAGAACTCACCTTCACGGAACAAGGTGCGTTTAGCGACTCCTTGGAAGAATACGCTGATATCAAAGTTGTTCCACTTGGCACCCAAGTTTAATCCGAATGTATATCGGGGAGTGGTTGAGCCGACATACTTAGCGTCGCCGTCGTCCCCTTCCTTATCACCGTAAGTGGAGATTTTCCCATCGCCGTTCAGATCCTTGAATTTGGCATCGCCGATACCGATATTAGAGGGTACGCCTTCCAGCTTCTTGTAAGCGTCCAGATCCGCTTGGTCCTTGACTACGCCATCATATACATAGGCGAAATAGGAGTTGATGGGATATCCTTCTCTCGTCTTGTTCAAGCCTAGCTCATAAGTGTCCGAGCCTCCGTATTCCACGAGCTTGTTCTTAGCGTCGCTCAATTGGAATTGTGCGGAATATTCGACATTACCGATTTTGTCCGTCCAGTTTAAGGTAAGCTCGAAGCCATTCGTACGCAATTTGCCCGAGTTCGTATCCGGGGGAGTTGCCCCTAGCATACTGGGATAAGTTACGGGGATCAACATATTATTGTTCATCTTCACGAAGTAGTCGAAAGAGAATCCTAAGCGGGAGTCTAAGAAAGCGGCATCAATACCTGCGTTGATATTCTCCAAGATCTCCCATGTGCGATTTACGCCGGCTAAGACATCCAGCCCCATCGCTTGTGTTTGTGAACCGCTGCCGAAAGGATAGGTCAATTTAGTTCCCCAACCGTCGTCCCTGAATTTTAGCAACTGGATATAATCGTATAGACGAATACCTTCTTGATTACCTGTTTGTCCGTAAGAAGCTCTTAGTTTCAATTCGTTGAATACCTTAGAGCTCTTTAGGAATTCCTCTTGAGAGATACGCCAGCTAGCGGATACGCCGGGGAACATTCTCCAACGGTTACCCGGGGCGAAGCGGGAGGAACCATCGTAGCGGAAGTTTGTCTCCAAGATATACTTATTCTTGAAGCTGTATCCGATACGGGCGAAAGCCGAGCTTGTCGCCCAATGTTCAGCTTTGGCGTCGTTCTTCATATTTCCGGTGCCACCAAGGTTGAGTTCCCATAATTCGTCTGTGATGAAATTATCTCGGCGTGCCATGAACATACGGACCTCTTCTGCCTCATAAGCCATACCTAACATGGCATCTAAATGATGATCCAGTCCGAAGTTCTTATTATAATTCAAGTAAGCCGTATAATTTTGATAGATGGTTTCCTCGGTCGTACGATCTACAGCGGATTGTTCGGGACTACCTGCTCCCGTATAATAATTGATGTCACCGTCCCATGTATAGAGCGGATGGCTTTCGCTATATCCTCGTTATTCTTGTTTTTGTAGTTTAAGCCCACTTGAGCGTTAAACACGAGTCCGTCCGTGATATCGGCGATCAATCTAAAGTTACCGTTCATCTCCCGGGTATTGAACGTGGCGGTCTCGCTTTCCTTGGCCAGCGCTATCGCGTTGCTCCAGCCTCCTTGCGTGAAGAACTCTCCGTTGGCGTTATAGATCGGGAAGTTCGGCATATCAAACATCGCCTCGCCGATCACCCAAGCGCCATTACTTCCTATGTCCGTACGTTTCTGGTTATCCAAAGATACCTTTGTCTCTAATTTTAGCCACTTTGCCAATCGATAATCATAATTCATACGCAGATTGTATTTGGTATTATTATCGTCTGCATATTTTACCACGCCAAATTGTTTGCTGTAGCCGGCGGATAGGTAATAGTTAGACTTCTCGCCTCCACCGGAGATTGTTAGGTTATGGCGATGTTGTACGCCATTGGTCAGCAACTCGTCCATCCAGTCCGTGTTCGTGAAAAAGAGCTTCCAGCCGGGTTGGGTGGGATGGTCGATAGGGTTCGGATCGTTCGCTAAGATGCGATCCAGAAGCTCTTGGGTATAGAGTGGGGCGGCACCGTTGTGTATGTTCGCCTCGTTATCCATAATCGCCATCTCATAATTTGTCGGGGCTTTCATGATTCCGGTCATTTTCGTGATCGCCAAGTTCCCGTTGTAAGTAAGTTTCGGTGCTCCGCTCTTTCCTTTCTTAGTCGTGATTAATACAACACCTCCGGCGGCACGGGAACCATATATGGAGGCTGAGGCATCTTTCAATACCGATATAGCCTCGATATCCTGCGGGTTGATCATATTCATATCCCCGGGGATTCCGTCGACCAAGACTAGCGGGGTATTCCCTCCGTTCGTGGAGGAGGCGCCACGCACGTTCAAGTCGAATTCCTCGTTACCCGGTTGTCCGGATGTTCGCTGAACGACCATACCGGGAATTTCTCCTTGCAAGGCGGACAGGACATTTGTAACCGGCTTAGAGTCGATTACCTCGGAGGATATTTTCGAGATCGCTCCGGAAAGATTGCTTCGTTTCTGTGTTCCGTAACCGATCACGACTACCTCATCAAGCTTCTGGGTGTCTTCCTTTAGCTGGATATTGAGGGTTTTGTTGTTGCCTACGGCCACTTCTTCCGATAAATAGCCGATGTAGGATATGAGTAGGATCGATTTACCGTTCGCCTCGATGCTGTACTGACCGTTCAGGTCGGTAACTGTACCATTTGACGTACCTTTTACCACGACATTCGCTCCGATGATCGGTTCGCCCCGTTCATCTGTAATGATACCGGTCACTTTTCGGTCTTGCGTCACCGGAACGGAGGCGTTGCCCGCGTTTCCGAGACTGACGGCTATCGTGTTATTCTCCCGCTTAAAATAAAGATTGGCTTGCCGGGTGATCTCGTTCAATACGCTGTTGACGGGAGCGTTTTTGAACTTTAGGTTAACCTGTACGTTCCGGTTCGCTATGGCTTCTCCATAGAAAAATTTTAATCCTGTCTGCTTCGACAAATCATCAAAGACTTTCTGTATGGGTTGGTTTTTGACTTGAATTGTTATTCTTTCTTTCTGATTTTCTTGCGCTTGCAGAGGTTCAGGGGAGCCTAACGCTAAAAAAACTAAAATAATAGAACAACACATCCAATTATTCCTAGTAATAGTTGGAAAGTTCATAATTTTGTATGTTTAAAGGTTGTTTTTATACACTTTTAAAAACAGTCCGATTTATGTAATCTCCAAGGGGGTCCAATCCAAGGGTGTACATATCGGGAAAGATAAAGGGAGATCGAAGGTCAGAGGTCGGTTTCCCTTTTTTTATGTGGCTAAGCTTATGTCGTATCTTTCATGGGCAAATCGATTTTTAAGGTTAATGACTCGTTTTATATAACACGATCCGGCTTTCTTCTTTCCGGTATCGGATGCCGGTTGAATATTGAATTGCGTTCAGTACGGCTTCCAGACTTTTATTGTCGTGCTCGCCATAGATGTAATCGTCGAATACGACATTCGGATCGAGTACGATCTCTTGATTATACATCCGCTCCAAATCGTGTATAACGCTACTGATAGGTGTCCGGTTGAAATAAAGGCCGCCTTGCAGCCAAGCCGTTACTTTTTGGGCGTCCTCGTTCTTTTTAAGAATCTCTCCATTTGTGTTATTCACGATTATCTGCTCGTTCGGTAATAGGCGCATTACGCTTTCGGGCATATCCACCTCAACTTTTCCGGTCCGAACGCTGACGGCCATCAACTCATCCTCTTGATAGGCTTTTACGTTGAAAGAGGTTCCGAGTACTTTTACGTCGGCTTGCCGGGTACGGACGATGAAGGGCTTGCCCTCGTCTCTCATGACATTGAAAAAAGCTTCTCCTTCCATTTCTACCAAACGGATGTCAGAGGTAAATTCCGCTGGGTATCGCATGACAGTACCGGCGTTTAGATGAACGATCGTGCCGTCGGGAAGGGTGACTTGCTTATGTTCGCCATGATTGACGCTTATTTCCGTTAGGAGATGGTCGCTGACGGATGTATGCTGCTTTGCTGAATGATTTAGGTATAGTTTCGCTCCGAATCCGATGGAAACGATAATCGCTATGCTCGCCGCATACTTGATGAAAGTGGATAGGGAGATTCTTCTTTCTCTTTTACGTGTCTTATCCAACAGGTCTTGCGCCTCCTTCTTATAAAGCAGATGATTATGGGAATCGGATTGAGGTAAGTCTTGCGCCTCGTTCCAGACCCGGTCCATTTCGCTTTCTAATTCTGCTCGCTTCGTTATGGATGCGGCTAGCTTCCGCAAGGTCTCTATATCGTTCCGTGTATAGAGTCCATTTACATATCGGATTAATAAATCGCTTATATATTTGTTTTGTTCTTCCATTATTTCTCGTGCTATATTACTAGTACAAAGAAGTCCGGGAGAACTGGGATGTCATTAACTTTTATTAGTATATGATTTTATTATCTTCGCGAAACGATATGTGATGCTAAATGGAAGAGAGACAAATTATAAAGTCGTTGAAAGAAGGAGATAGGGAGGCTTTTTCGATGTTGTATAAACAATATTGGGAAAAGGTTTATCATTTCTGCGGGCTTTATTTGAATAATCGGGATGTAGCCGAGGATGTGGTACAAGAGGTGTTTATCAAGGTCTGGGAGTCGAGGGAATTCATCCGGGAGGATGATAACTTCAAGGGGCTTCTGTTTATCATCACCCGTAACTTGATCTTTAATCATCACCGGAAGAACGTGAACGAGGACTTTTATAAAATGACGGTCTTGTCCGTTATGGAGACCTCCTACGACCTAGAGGAAGAGATCACCGCCTATAACCTGGGGGAGTATATCGATCATTTGATAGAGGAATTGCCGGAAAGACGCCGGGTTATCTTTAATCTAAGCCGGAAGGAGCATAAAAGCTATAAAGAGATAGCCTTCCAACTCAATATTTCCGAGAAGACCGTTGAGAACCAAATCAGCGAAGCCTTGAAGTTCTTGAAGAAAAATATCATGTTACTTATCTGGTTTATCTAGCGCTTTCCTAGGTCACGTATTTGTAGAGTCCGGAAGTGCCACTGCGTCTTAAGTTTTAGTTTTGCCCGTCTTCTTTTTCAGGCAGCACATAAATCCGGTGTGTTCGATATCCTACGCTGGCTATTACGTTATCCTTGATAAATTGCTTGATATCCTCGCTCGCACGGTAGCGGGTACAATTGTTCAAGCCGGCTTAATCGGTGAGATTTATATATGAGTTTCTTTCTAGATAAGATAACATCTTAGCCTTCCTTCCCTCGATTCCCGTTTTGGGCAGATTTTCCCGTTTAACCAAGATGGGGGCGTTCTTTTTTACCATCTCCTTCAGTCGGGGAGAGCAGCGGAAGTTAACGCCGTGTATGCTAGCGCTTGATTTAGTATTTCCTTTCTGGTCCGTTACTTCTTTGCTTTTTACCGATGGCGAGAAATGTCCCAATCCTTCCAGTTCCACGCTGTACCCATAGGATAATTCCCTGCCGATATAGGAAGTAAGCGCCTCCAATACACCTTTTATGTCGGCGGAGGTGACGGATGAGCATTCGGAAATATACTCACATATATTGTTCATGCGTTTGGTATCTCTGGTGATGACTCGTGCGCAGGATGTTGGCCCGCATTGTTCATTGCCCGGTGTATTATAAATACTGACTTGGATGCCACTTCTTGGTTTTCCCATGATTTTCTCGTTATTTAAATGGATAATGTATAGGATGCCTCGGAGATTTAACGTTTATCTCTTTGGCGTTTCTATTTGATGAAATCGGTTGCCGACGCCCTCGGCAATGCTGCTGACGCTGTCGGAAATATTGCTGACGGCGTCGGAAATACTGCCGACACCGTCGGCAACCAATTTCATTGAATACAAAGGACGGAAATATAAGGATGGAAAGCAAGGAAGATCCGTTATATTTCTTGTATACCTAAGTGAAATTTTTTTATCACCCAATAGGGGAAGGAAAACATGGCGTGTATTTATAAATAGAACAAGAATAATAAACATGAGCGAAGATACGAGAACGATATTGAAGAAGTTGATGCGGGATGCTCTGGATGAGAAAGATCGGCAACGTTTGCTGTGTGACCCAAAAGTGGAAGAGCGTATGCGTTCCCAATGGGACGAGGCTGCGGATCGCGTGAATCCCGTGGTGGGGAATCGCATGTGGGAACGAATCATAGCCCGGACAATGGCGACAAACGGTGTCCGTAAACTCTGGGTCTATAAGATTACGGCGATAGCCGCCTCCATATTGCTACTTTTAGGTGTAGGAAGCGTAGTTTATTGGTCTCATACGAAAGAAGATCAATATATATATGTAATGGCCTCCGGTGTCCGTTGCATAGAGTCGGTTTCCTTATCGGACGGTACGACCGTGAGAATGGGGCCTAATAGCCAATTGATCTACCCAAAGAGTTTCGATGGCAAGACCCGTGATGTGGAATTAAAAGGGCAAGCCTTCTTCGACGTGGCGAAAGATCGGGAAAGACCATTTACCGTGCATACCAAGAACATGGATGTAACGGCCTTGGGCACGGCCTTCGAGGTTTTCAATTATGATTCCGAGAGCAAGTTGGAGACGATCCTGTTAAACGGTAAGGTGAAGATTGGCTTGGGAGGTCCCAATGTGAAGAACAGGCGTGAGGTGATATTGAATCCGAACGAGATGTTGGTTTTCGACAAACAAGCGAATACCGTTAGAGTTAAGACGGTTAATGCCGAAGAGTATTCGGGTTGGCGTAACGGTGTCCTCAGTTTTGAGAACGAACGCTTGAGCATGATCCTTACCCGTCTGGAGCCTTGGTTCGGGCGGAAGATAAAGTGCCCGAAGGAGATAGCGGAGAAATATCGGTTTACGTTTAAGGTACGGGATGAATCCTTGGAGCGAATCCTGTTTATGCTGAGCAATACATCGCCCATTAAATACAGAGAGAAAGACAATGAATATGAACTATATATAAAGGGAGATAAATGAGTGTCTAACGTTAAATTCTAAAAGATATGCTTGTTAACAGTTCTTAAGTCTAATAAAAAACAGGAGGACAAACTAGGTTTCTCCTCCTGAGCAAATGTTCTTGACGGCAGGCGTTAGGAGTTGAGAGGCCGACACACCTGCTAATTTATTCATCAGAAACATTACAAAGTTATGAAAAAAATCAGAAAAGTAAACCGAGTCATGAAGATAAGTACGTTGTTATCCTTGGCTTTCGCATGCACTGTATCCGCTTCTACCTATGGACAGAATTATAAGCTTTCCATGAATAAACAGGATTGCAGTATATCGGAAGTGCTAAAAGAAATAGAGAAAAATAGTGAGTACACGTTCTTCTTGGATGATAATCAAGTAAATGTAAATAGGAAAACGAGTGTAAAAGCAAATAATGCCTCGTTAGAGGAGGTCTTAGAGCAAGCCTTGAAAAATACGGGATACCAATATGAGATTGTAGACCGGCAGATTATAATTAAGTCAAAGAGTGTTTCAAGTGTCTCACATCCGAATGCCTTATTCCAGTCTTCGCCACGAAAGATTACCGGACAAGTAAAAGATGCGTTGGGAGAACCCATTATCGGGGCGAATGTTGTCGTTAAAGGCACTACGAACGGAACGATTACGGATATCGATGGAAACTTCAGTCTGGAAGTACCGGACAATGCGATCTTGGTAGTTTCTTATATCGGTTATACGGATCGTACGGTCGAGGTCGGTAATTCTTCGAAAGTAATGGTTAGCCTGTCCGAGGATACCCAGAAGTTGGATGAGGTTGTGGTCGTAGGTTACGGAACGCAGAAGAAAGTGAATTTAACGGGAGCGATCTCCTCTTTGGATGCGGAGACGTTGGAGAATCGCCCGATCACCAACTCGACCCAAGCGTTGCAAGGTACGCAAGGTGTTTACGTAAATCAAGCGGGTGCTCAGCCGGGAGCGGACGGGGCGACGATTCGTATTCGTGGTCAGGGAACCTTGAACGATAATAATCCATTGATTTTGGTGGATGGCATCGAGTTCCCGTTGGAAGCGGTAAATCCGAATGATATTGAGAGTATTTCCGTATTGAAAGATGCGGCTTCTTCCGCTATCTACGGTTCTCGTGCGGCGAATGGCGTTGTCTTGGTAAAGACAAAGGGGGAAAGAAAGGTAAGTTTACCGTCGATTATAATAATTATTTTGGCGTGCAGCAGGCTACCTATCTGCCGGATTTCGTATATGACCCGGTCGTATTTATGGAAATGAGAAACCAAGCGCAACGGAACGAAGGTAAACTAACGGTGGATTATTCTGATGCGTTAATCGAGGAGTACAAACAAGGTATGTTGACAGACCCGATTATGTATCCGCAGAATAATTGGTTGGATATCATGTATAATAATGCCTTTATCATGGAGCATAACATGCGTTTCTCCGGAGGTGATGATAAATATACGTATTCCGTATCTTTAGGTTATGGCGATCAAAATGGAGTATTGCGTGGTACGGACTCCAATAAATATACTTTAGCCGTGAATACGACTGCTCAGGTAAATAGCCGTTTGAAGATCGGCGCTAATATCAATGCGCATTATCAGATCTATAATGAGCCGGTAGCGGGTGTGGCAAACTTAGTGGAGATGACTTATAAAGCGCAGGCTTTCCACCCGACTTATACGGCCGATGGTCGCTATGCGGATACTTTTATCCGTACTCCTGGGCATAATATCTATCGCCATCCGTTGGCGTTGGCCGATGAGGGCGAGAACAAGCATAAGTCCTTGCGTATGTTGGCGAATTTGTCTGCGGAATATAAGCTTCCGTTTGATATCGTTTATAACTTGAATGTCGGTTTAAACAAATATGATTATCTGCAATCTCGTTTTGCGCCTGATGTATACGAATATCAGTTGAAGACCAATGAGGAAAAACGAGTGGTTTATGACGGTCAGAATACACGCCATGCCTATAAAGGTGATAAGAATGACTTGGCAGTTACGGTATTCAATACCTTATCTTGGGGCAAGAAGTTCAATGATGCCCATGACGTAAAAGTCTTGGCTGGCTATAGTTTTGAGAGTGATGATAAGACTGAATTTTCCGCTAAGGTAGAAGGTTTCTTAGGGAACGAGTTGCACGAATTAAATGCGGGTTCTAGTAATCCGAGTGTAGCGGGTACTTCCTCGAGATCAGTCTTGATGTCTTATTTTGGTAGGGTGAATTATGGTTATAAAGACCGTTATTTATTTGAGGGTAACTTTCGTTATGATGGTTCGTCCCGTTTTGCCAAAGGAAATCGTTGGGGTATTTTCCCTTCATTCTCTGCCGGATGGCGTTTGAGCGAGGAAGAATTTATGAAAGATATTCCTTGGATCTACAATCTGAAATTGAGAGCTTCTTGGGGACAATTGGGTAACGAGCGTATCGATTTGTTCCGCTACGTGGACCTAATGAACTTGAAGGTGATAAAAAATGATGGTTCAATCACGGATTATAACTACCCGTTGAATGGAGCGATGCAATCCGGAGCGGCTATTACCGCTTATAACGATCCGAACATTACATGGGAGACAACGACCATGACGAATGTCGGTATTGACGCTAGCTTATTAAACGGAAACTTAGATTTCTCTTTCGAGTTCTTTGATAAACGTACTTCCGACATCTTGCGTAAGGTTACTTTGCCGGATCAAGTAGGTGGTCTGGATGGCCCGATCCGTAATATCGGCGAGGTGAGCAATAAAGGTTTCGAGTTGAATATGGGGTATCGGAACAATATCGGGGACTTCCGTTACGAGGTAAATGGAAATATGACCTTTATCAAGAATAAGATCGTTAGCTTGAAGGGGCAAACAATCATTGATGGAATGTTTATCTTGGAAGAAGGAAAGCCTATCGATTCTTATTATATGCTTCATGCTATCGGTATTTTCCAATCTGAGGAGGAAATCAAGAATAGTCCGTATCAAACCGCGGCTACTAAACCGGGATATCTGAAGTTTGAGGATACGAATGGAGATGGGAAAATTACCGAAGATGACCGCCAGATACGTGGTGGTGTGATTCCTAAGATAACTTATGGATTCAATATCGACTTAGGATATAAGGATTGGGATCTGAGCGCTTTCTTCCAAGGTGTAACTGATGTCTATACATATGGAGACCGCATTGGTGCTACTCCTTTATGGTTTGGTTGTGGTTTGCCGGAACAATGGTTGACGGATGCTTGGACTCCCGAGCGGGGAACCAGCGCTACATTGCCTATCTTGACTACATATGAAGGATGCTTGAACGAGAATTTCCGTACAAATGATTTCTGGTTGAGAAACGCCTCTTATTTACGTTTGAAGAACTTGCAACTTTCTTATAACGTACCGGTCTCTTTCTTGAAAAGCGGTGTTGTTAAGAGATTGAAGGTCTTTGTCAATGCGCAAAACTTATTCACGTTCTCTCCGATGAAGGATTTTGATCCGGAGAAGAACTTGAAGGGAAGCAACTGGTATGCCTATCCGTCTGTACGGACTTATACGGCAGGTGTTAATGTCACATTTTAAATAATAAGGAATAATAATATGAGACGTAAAATATATAAGATGATATGTGTCGCTGTCGCTTGTATGAGTTTAACCGCTTGTGATAGCTGGTTGGATGTAGATCCTTCCGATCAATATTCCACGGAAACATTCTGGAAGACAAAAGAGCATGCGAGCGCCGGTATAATGGGATGTTACAACGCATTGAAACCTTGGCGTTCATTGCATACGATGGAATTCGATATGTTGACAGCGAATGCGATGCCTTATAACGAGGCGAATGGTACGCAAGCAATTGGAAAAGGTGAACATTTGTCTACTACGGCTTTAATCGGAAGCTTATGGAAGAACTGTTACGTTGGCATTGGCCGTACGAATACTTTCATCGCTAATGTCGGAGGTGTCGATATGGACGAGTCGGAGAAGGCGAAGATGGTGGGTGAAGCCAAGTTCTTACGAGCTTTCTATTATTTAAGTCTGGTCGATAAATTCGGAGGTGTGCCACTGATTATAGATGCTCCCAATGCGGATGAGCAAGCCGAATTACCTCGCAATTCCAAGGAAGAGGTAGTGAATCAGATTGTCAAGGATTTGGAGGAGGCCGCTGCCGTGCTACCGGACACCTATGCTAGCTCAGACTTGGGACGTGCGACAAAAGGTGCTGCGTTAGCGTTAAAAGCCCGTACTTTATTATATAATTCTCGTTGGGCGGAGGCGGCCCAAGCTGCTAAGCAGGTAATGGAGTCTGGCGTTTATCAATTATTCAATGATTATCGTCATTTCTTTAGCGAAGATAATAAATATAATTGTGAGGTAATCTTTGATATAGAAGCGAAATTGCCAGAGTATCCAACGGATTATGATCAGAATATCTGGCGCTTGAATCGTCCGGCTCCCTTGAAGGAACTGGTTGATACATATCTCTGTGTTGACGGGAAGACGATAGAAGAGTCACCACTTTATGATCCGACTCGTCCGTATGAGAACAGAGATCCCCGTTTATTGAAATCGATCGTTTGCATCGGTTATCCGTATTTAGGAAAGACGATCACAAAAGAAGATGTGGCGACTACGGGTTTCGGTGTGAAGAAATACACTTCTTATGAGGATGATGTAACGATTCCTTTAGTAGAACGTTCGGCTTTCAATTTCATTTTGATTCGTTATGCGGAAGTTCTGTTGACGTATGCCGAGGCGCAGAATGAGGCGAGTGGTCCTGATCAGTCAGTTTATGATGCCATCAACCAATTGCGTAGGCGTCCGGATATCAATATGCAGGAAGTACCAAAAGGTTTGACGAAAGATCAGATGCGTGAGGTAATCCGCCGTGAACGCCGTATCGAGTTGACCTTTGAAGGACTCTACTATTCGGATATCTTGCGTTGGAAAACCGCCGAGAAAGAAAATAATGGTATGATGCATAATTATGAGGGAATAGAAGTCGTGAAACGTTCTTTTAATCCGAAACGAGATTATTTATGGCCGATCCCTTATAACCAAACAGTCTTGAACCCTAATTTGGAGCAAAATCCGAACTGGGATTAATTCTTGGGTAAATTAAAAACTGTTATCTTTGAAGTGCCAAACACAGGATGGCACTTCAAAGCCAATATTTCAATAAATAATATCATGAAGAATAAACTAATGTTACTGACGGCCGCCTCAGCTTTTTTTCAATGGCAGGCATAGCCGCTGATTACACGAATATCGTCCTAATCAATTTGGATGATGTGGGTTACGGAGATTTTTCTTTTAATGGAGCTTACGGATATACCACTCCGAATATCGATAAGATGGCGGCGGAAGGCATTCGTTTTACGCACTTTTTGGTAGGACAGCCGATCAGTGGAGCCTCTCGTGCCGGCTTGTTGACCGGCTGCTATCCGAATCGTATCGGTTTTTCCGGCGCTCCGGGGCCAGATTCGAACTACGGTGTCCATCCAGAGGAGATGACGATCGCAGAGGTATTGAAACAGAAAGGATATAGTACCGCTATCTTCGGTAAATGGCATTTAGGTAGCCAAAAGGAGTTCCTCCCCTTGCAAAATGGCTTCGATGAATATTATGGGTTGCCGTATTCTAACGATATGTGGCCTTTCCATCCGCAACAAGGTGAGGTCTTTAATTTCCCGGATTTGCCGACTTATGACGGAAATGAGATTATCGGTTATAATACGGACCAAACACGGTTGACTACGGATTATACCACCCGTTCTGTTAATTTCATCAAGAAGAATAAGAATAAGCCTTTCTTCTTGTATCTGGCCCATAATATGCCCCATGTACCGTTGGCCGTTTCCGATAAATTCAAGGGAAAGAGCGAGCAGGGTTTATATGGCGACGTGATGATGGAGATCGACTGGAGTGTAGGTGAGATATTCAAGGCATTGCGTGAGCTGGGCTTGGAAGATAATACGTTGGTGATCTTGACTTCCGATAATGGCCCTTGGACCAATTACGGGAATCATGCCGGTTCAGCCGGTGGGTTACGTGAGGCAAAGGCTACGACCTTTGATGGTGGTAACCGGGTTCCTTGTATCATGTACTGGAAAGGTAAGACGTTACCGGGCACGACTTGTAATAAGTTAGCTTCTAATATCGACCTTCTTCCTACGTTCGCCGAGATCACGCAGGCTCCGCTTCCTCCTCGCAAGATTGACGGAGTAAGTATCTTGCCGTTGATCGAGGGTAAAAAAGACGCCAACCCACGTGAGTCTTTCGTCTATTACTATCGAAAGAATGACTTGGAGGCTGTTACGGATGGAATGTTCAAATTGGTATTCCCCATAAATATGTTACTTATGGGGCTTATGAGCCGGGAAACGACGGCCAGCCGGGTAAGTTGACGAATCTGGAGATCATGAAGCCGGAGATGTACGACCTGCGCCGTGATCCGGGAGAGCGTTATAACGTGATTACCCAATATCCGGAGGAAGCCGCTAAATTGATGAAGATCGCGGACCAGAAACGCCATGAGTTAGGGGATGACTTGACTCGTATGAAGGGTACGGAACGTAGGGAACCGGGTTTAGTACAAGGGAAAAAACGTCATGACTTATGAAACAATCGATCATTAGTATCGGAATGACTGCCTGTTGTCTTTCGGGAAACGGGCAGTCTCTCTTTGCCGCCAATAAACCGGCGCAAGAGGAACGTCCCAATATCTTGTTTATCCTATCGGATGATCATACTTCCCAATCGTGGGGTATTTACGGGGGCGTGTTGGGGGAATATGCCCGCAACGAGAATATCCGTCGCTTGGCTGCGGAGGGTTGCGTATTGGATAATTGTTTTTGTACGAACTCGATCTCTTCTCCGAGTCGCGCGGCGATCTTGACCGGAGCCTATAGTCACGTGAACGGTGTCTACACGTTAAGTGATTCTTTTGATCCGGAGCAGGATAATATCGCCAAGCAAATGCGGGCGGGAGGCTATCAGACCGCTTTGGTCGGTAAATGGCATCTGAAAACGCAACCGCAAGGTTTCGACTTCTATTCCGTGTTCCATGACCAAGGCGAGTACCGAGACCCTACTTTTATAAATTGTACGGAACCTTGGCCGGGTGAGCGTAATTTCGGGGAGCGGGTACGAGGTTTCTCCACGGATATCGTGACAGATAAGGCGATCCGTTGGATGAAAGAGGCCGATAAGGACCGGCCTTTCATGATGTGTTGTCATTTCAAGGCTACACACGAACCTTGGGATTTTCCAGAACGGATGAGGCATTTGTATGACGGCGTTGTTTTCCCGGAACCGGAGAACTTATTTGATTGGGGGCCGGAGACGAATGGACGTACTTTCTCCGGACAGCCTTTGGAGGAGTTGGCCCGTCGTTGGGACGTGGCGTCGCAAGACCCTGATAAATGGTGGTGCCGGTATCCGGAGTTGCCTTTTTACGACGAAGGGGATGCATCGATCTGCCGCCCGTAGCGCCGCTTACCAGAAATTGGTGTGCGACTATCTGCGTTGCGGGGCTACGATCGACGATAATATCGGGAAGTTATTGAAAGCGCTGGACGATATGGGAATCGCCGATAATACGATCGTGGTGTACGTATCCGACCAAGGTTATTTCTTAGGAGAGCATGGTTTCGATAAGCGTATGATGTATGAGGAGTCTCTACGTATGCCTTTCGTGATCCGTTACCCGAAAGAGATCCCGGCGGGGACCCGCAATAAGGATATGATCTTGAACGTGGATTTTGCCTCTTTGCTGGCGGATTACGCAGGCGTGAAGACCCCGAATGAATCGCAGGGCCATAGTTTTCGCGATAATCTGAAAGGAAATACCCCAAAGGATTGGCGTAAGGAGATGTATTATCGTTATTGGACCCAACATTCGAACCGTCCGGCCCATATGGGTATCCGTAATGAGCGGTATAAACTGATGTTTTTCTATGGCGACCGTCTGAATATGACTGGTTCGGAGGATAAGACCACGACACCAGCATGGGAGTTTTACGACCTTCAATCCGATCCTCGTGAGAATCACAACGCTTATAACGATCCCCAATACGCCAAGATCATCCGGCAAATGAAGGAGGAGATGCTGAAGCTGCGGAAAGATGTTAAGGATGAGGACACGAATACCCCTAAAATGAAGGAGATTATGGATACCTATTATTGGTAAAAAGAAAACGGAGGGAGACGTAGCGTGCTGCGTCGCCTATCCTTTGTAATAGAAGTCCACGCTAGCAACCGAGAGGGAGTGCGGTATGTTATAAAGCATGTATTTCTAGAAAGAAGAAGGAATTTGTTCTTTTGTGAAAAAAGAAGTCTTATGTTTGTGCACGATATGAAAAACAGGGTTTATATGGCCCCGTTATCAGTAAAAAACCAGCCTTGACATGAATACAAACAGAGATAAGGCTGTCTCTTTTGGGCGGGACGGCGGAGATGTCCGCCGTCCCGTTTTTTTGTCAATGAGCCAGAGCCGTATGTTACATCCGTTCCAGCTCCGGGGGAGCCAGAGCGGAATATCGCCCGCTGGCTGTGTGAATAACGACAAGCTGCGTCTTTCCGGATACCTATTTCGTTAAATCATAAGCCTCTATCACGCATTCCAAAGCGCAAGCGTTTGCTGCCGAGTTTTCCTTGTGGAAAGGGCCGTACCAATAACAACCGAAGCTTTTGGATGTGGGATCATAATCTTTTGTGATGATGGATTCCGCATTTTTCAAGATGAAATCTTTATAAGCCGGATTCTTTGTCACTTCATACAGGAAGGCTAAATGACGGATGAAGATACCCTTAAATTGGACACCGTCGTTGCTATCATCGATCTCGGGCTTCATTTCACGGAGAATACCCTCGTCAGTTATCAATTGTGTGGTGATGGTAGCGTCGGCGATCTTTTCCGCTAGTTCCAAATAAGATTTATCGTTGGTTTGGAGATACATCTCGGCTAAGACAGCGATGGCTACGCCTTGGTTATAGGTGTAGTGGGCATTTCGGTTGGGGGTACAATCGTCTTTGGTACCGTCTTCGATTTGGTAGATGTTCGTATTGATCATGCCGGTTCGCATATACCAATCTACGTTCTTCTTGAACCAGTCGAGGTATGCCGGATTCTGGGTCGCTTTATATAAACGGATCGCCGTAAGGGAGAATAAGTTGTTGGCAATCGAGTTCTTGTAATGCAGTGGATTCTTCTTCCAGAAAATGCCGCCTCCGCAAGCGTCGCTCCAGCCGGTTGTCATATCATCGAATATGATCTCGGCCATATCTAGGTACTTTTTCTCTCCGGTCAGTTTGGAGGCCTCGATCCATGCCAATGCCCACCAACCCTCGTCATCGTAATAATCGTTGATGAAGTTGTCGCAATAACGGGGAGTACCGGTTGAGTCTACGCCTACTTGGTAATGACGGGCTTTCTCGAATACATCCTCTATGACAGAAGGGATGGCCGGATCTTTGGTTACGGCACCGTAGCGAATGGTGGCGGTTAATACGTTCGCCGAGTTCCACCAGCCTGCTGTTTCCCAGATACCGGTCGTGTCGTTTCTCCAGCTTAGGGAGGTTTGTACGCATTCTCGCATCTTTCCTTCAAAAGGGGAAAGTTTGCTACAGGATAGCATGAAAAATACAAGCAATACGCTTGTCAGGAAATGTTTGTACATACGTATTTATTAAAATAAGATTAGATTAAGCTACAAAGATAAATGATCTTTTTGAACTTTATTTAAACTTTGTACCTTTGTCTGACGGAATCTAAGATACTTCAATATTAATCATAAAAGAAAAACACGGTAAGATGAAAAAGCAAATCTTATTTATTTGTTGTGCGGTAATCGCATACTGCCTGAGCGCCTGTAATACGGCACCTCAGCAAGTGCCTTTGAAAGAGAAGAATCTGCCAAAGCATGTAATCTTGATTGGTTTCGACGGCTTGAGCGCCCATTGCTTGAATAATGGGGCGGATATGCCTACTTTCCGTAAGATGATGGCGGAAGGTGCTTCCACGTTAGAGAATCGTTCGATCCTGCCTTCGTCGAGTGCTTGTAATTGGGCTTCCATGTTTATGGGAGCAGGACCGGAGTTGCACGGATATACGGAGTGGGGATCTCGTACGCCGGAGCTTCCTTCCCGTGTCGTGAATAGCGACAACCGTTTCCCGAATATCTTCGGCATGTACCGGGATAAGGCTCCCGAGGCTGAGATTGGCTATATCTATGAGTGGGAAGGCATGAATTATCTGGTGGATACCTTGGCCATGAGCTTCCGTAAGCATGCCCCGATGTCGGCTGAGAACCCGAACGGATGTACCCCGGTAGCCGTTCAGTATATCAAGGAGAAGAAGCCGAACCTTTGTGCGATTATATACGATCAGCCGGATGGTACCGGACATGGCAAGGGATGGAGTTCCCCGGAGTATTTCGCCATGGTGAATCATTTGGACAGTTGCTTGACGCAAGTGATGGACGCCGTTCGTGAGGCGGGTATCATGGATGATACGGTGGTTATACTGACGGCCGACCACGGCGGTATCGAGACCGGTCACGGTGGCAAGACGATGAACGAGATGCAAACCCCGATCGTTTTCTATGGAAAGAACGTAAAGAAAGGCTTCAAGATCCCGGAGAGCACGATGGTATATGATATCGCCGGTACGATGGCTTACCTATTGGACGTACCGCAGCCGCAGGTGTGGATCGCCCGTCCGATATTATCAGCTTTCGAGGATAATTAAAAACATAGATCATGAAGAAAGTTATTTATTCTTTTATTTTTCTTTTTTGCGCCGTATTAACCTTACAGGCGGAGACAATGGTGGTTGCCACCTATAATTTGCGTAACGCCAACGGCGGCGATTCCACGAACGGTAACGGTTGGGGACAACGCTATCCCTACATCGCCCAGATCGTACAATTTCACGGGTTCGATATCTTTGGTACCCAAGAGGGCAAATATCCGCAATTGCAGGACTTGAGGCAAGCCATGCCCGGATATGATTATATCGGTGTGGGACGTGACGATGGTAAGCGGGCGGGAGAGCATTCGGCTATCTTTTACCGCACGGACAAGTTCGAGGTTTTGGAGCATGGCGATTTCTGGCTATCCGAGATCACCGACCGTCCGAATAAGGGCTGGGATGCCGTCCTTCCCCGTATCTGTACGTGGGGTGAGTTCCGGGATAAGCAAACCGGTTTCACTTTCTTGTTCTTCAACCTTCACATGGACCATGTAGGCGTACAGGCACGTGCCGAGAGCGCCAAGCTGATCTTGGAGAAGATCAAGGAGTTCCCCAAGAAACTTCCCGCTATCCTTACCGCCGATTTCAACGTGGACCAAACAAGTGAGTCCTATCAGTTGTTAGATGGTTCCGGTATCATGCGTGACTCTTATGAGATCGCTGATTTCCGCTATGCCCCGAATGGTACCTTCAACGGTTTCCATCCGGACCGCAAGACCGATAGCCGTATCGACCACCTTTTTCTTACGAAAGAATTTGAGGTGAAGAAGTATGGAATCTTAACGGATACTTATCGCTCCGAGGCGAAAGAAAGCGCCCGGAAGGAGCAAAACGGTAATTTCCCGAAAGAGGTGTCATTGAGTAAATATGAGGCCCGTACCCCTTCCGACCACTTTCCCGTAATGATCGTTGTGGAAGTAAAAGACTGAGGTTTTAGAAAAATTGGTTATTATTAACCCCGTAATCTTTATCAAATTTGTTTAGATCTTGTTATATAATCAGAATATTGACTAAAACGATCTAAACAAATTTGGTATGATACGTAAATTATTGATTCGTGATTTGACTCTTCGCGATGGTCAGCAATCGGCATTCGCTACAAGAATGTCTCAAGCGCAAATAGACCGCGTACTTCCTTACTACAAAGACGCAGGCTTTTATGCCATGGAAGTATGGGGTGGGGCGGTTCCCGATTCCGTGATGCGTTATTTAGGTGAGAATCCGTGGGATCGTTTAGAGATCATCAAAGAGAAAATAGGAAATTCCTCCAAGCTATCCGCTCTTTCCCGTGGGCGTAATTTATTCGGTTATAATCCTTATCCCGACGAGATTATAGAAGGCTTTTGCCGGAACTCGATTCGTTCTGGTATCGATATCATGCGTATTTTCGATGCTTTGAACGACGTGGATAACGTGAAATCCACGATCCGTTATGTGAAGAAATTCGGGGAAAGGCTGACTGTGCCATCTGTTATACGATAGATCCTCACCATTCCCCGGTAGAACGTATAAAAGCCGCCTTGCATGGACGGCCCTTGCATAAGCCTGTTTTTACGAATGAGTATTTCTTAAACAAGGCCCTTCAACTGGAGTCGCTGGGCGCTGATATGATCACCCTGAAGGATATGAGTGGTTTGATACCTCCGGCTCGTACGGCGGAATTGGTGCGATTGTTCAAGAAGAGCCTGAAGGTACCGGTGGATTTCCATACGCATTGTACGCCCGGTTACGGATTGGCGTCGGTCGTATCCGCCATTATCAATGGGGTGGACATCGTTGATACGAATATCTGGAACTTCGCCGGAGGACCGGCCGCTCCTGCCGTGGAGCTGGTCTATATCTTCTGCAAGAAATTGGGTATCGAGCTGGATCTTGATATGGACGCGATCGCTAAGATCAACAAGGAGTTATTGACGATCCGCAAGGAGCTTTCCGCGTTCGATACCGCGAAGAAATTCCCGAGGCCCTTTAATCCCGTAGAGGATAGTTTCCCCGCCGAGATCGACCGCTTCTTCAACGATGCCATCGAGGCCGCCCGGAAAGATAAGGAGGACGATTTGCTGCTTTATTGCCGTGCGATCGAGGAGTATTTTGATTTCCCCGAGCCGAACGAGTTGGTGAAAAAAGCGCAGATCCCGGGAGGTATGTATACGAATATGGTTGCCCAGTTGAAGCAATTGGGGCAGATCGACTTGTTGGAGAAGGCGATGTCGCTCATTCCGCAAGTACGGATGGATGCCGGCTTGCCTCCGTTGGTGACGCCTACGAGCCAGATTATCGGGGCGCAAGCGGTTTCCTGTGCGCTGGATGAGCTGAAAGGCCGCCCGATGTATAGTAATCCTTCCAACCAGTTTATCGCCTTGGTAAAAGGAGAGTATGGCAAGACGCCGATTCCGGTAGATCCGGCGTTCCGGTTGAAAATCACCGGCGTACAAAATGAGGTGCCTTACGACGGTTCCCATTACGTGATGCAAGAGAATCCTGTATTGGAGGATTTGGATGTGTTATTGGCTGAGAATGAGAAAGAAATACTGTTGCTGGAGTTATTCCCGACGGTAGCCCGTACATTTTTAACTAAATGGAAAGAACAAAAAGCGAGATCGAATGTTTAATAGTAGAAAGTCTTCAAATTTGGCATCCGTCATCTATTATATGTACGTTGCCGTTTAAACGGTGATACGAAAAGGCTCTCCGAATGGTAAGCGAACCATGGGAGAGCCTTCTTTATTTTATAAAGTGACTTTTTCGCGGACTCTACAAAGGGATCTTGTCTATACGACGTTGGTGGCGACCACCCTCAAAAGGTGTATCCAAGAATATCTCAACGATTTTCTTAGCCTCTTCCTTGCTGATAAAACGACCGGGCATTGATAACACGTTCGCGTCGTTATGCTCACGTGCCAGTTTCGCGATATCCTCTAGCCAGCATAAGGCGGCACGGACACCCCGATGTTTGTTCAAGGTCATACTAATGCCATTCCCTGTACCGCAGACAGCTATTCCCGGATAAACCTCGCCAGCTTCTACGGCCTTGCCCATCAGATGGGCGAAATCCGGATAATCGCAACTGTCAGAAGAATAAGTTCCAAAATCTTTATAAGACAATCCCCTTTTATCGAGGATTGTCTTTATATATTCTTTTAACTCAAAACCAGCGTGATCGCTACACAAACCTACTATACCCATCTTTATGCTAATAATTCTTTTACTTGGTTATAAACGTTCTTAGCCGTGAAACCTAATTTCTCGTCCAATACTTTGTAAGGGGCGGAGAAACCGAAGGATTCAAGTCCCCATACCTTGCCGTTAGGACCTACCAAACCTTCCAGATTAACCGGAAGACCAGCGGTTAAACCGAAAATCCTGCTTCCTGCGGGAAGAATGGATTCTTGGTATTCTTTGCTTTGTGAACGGAATAGACCTTCGGAAGGTACGGAAACGATACGAACCTTTATGCCATCGGCACGAAGCAGGGCGGCGCCCTCGACCAAAGTCGATACCTCGGAACCGGAAGCCAAAAGAATTACATCCGCATTAGCGTCTTCATTGACGATATAGGCACCCTTTTCCGCTTGCAAAGCCTCTTGATAGCGGTTTTCCTTAGCGGGAAGATCTGTGATATTCTGACGAGAAAGAATCAATGCGGTAGGAGTGTAAACGTTCTCCATCGCTAGTTTCCATGCGACTGTTGTCTCCACAACGTCTGCCGGACGAAGTACCAACATGGAGTTGTGTCCCTTATGATTCTTCAATTTCTCTAATAAACGAACTTGAGCTTCTTGCTCTACCGGCTCGTGCGTAGGTCCGTCTTCTCCAACACGGAAAGCGTCGTGTGTCCAGATGAACTTAACGGGCTGCTCCATCAATGCGGCCATACGTAACGCAGGCTTCATGTAATCGGAGAATACGAAGAAAGTACCGCAAGCGGCGATCACGCCACCATGTAAAGACATACCGATACAGATACAAGCCATAGAAAGCTCGGCTACACCCGCTTGGAAGAAAGCTCCGCTAAAGTCGCCTTTCACGAAAGCATGAGTCTTTTTCAAGAAGCCGTCTGTCTTATCGGAATTGGAAAGGTCGGCGGAAGCTACGATCATGTTTTCTACATGGGTAGCAAGCACACCTAATACGGTAGCGGAAGCGGCACGGGTCGCTTGGTTCGCTTTCTGCTCGATTGCGGCCCAGTCGATTTTAGGAGCCTTACCGGAGAACCATTGCTCCATCTTAGCCGCTAAGTCCGGGTGAGCTTTCGCCCAGAGGTCTTTCACGGCGTAACGCTCGGCGACGATTACTTCCAGTTCTTTCGCACGTTTGGCATATAATTCGGCTACCTCAGGAAGGATTGCGAACGGATGTTCCGGATCGCCTCCTAGGTTCTTGATCGTATCTGCGATGGAAGCTCCTGCCGCGGATAAAGGTTGTCCGTGAGTAGATACCTTATTCTCGTAACAGCTGTTATCAGCGCCGACAGCACCTTTCCCCATAACGGTGTTACCGATGATCAAAGTCGGTTTGGAGATCTCTGCCTTAGCCTCTTTTAAAGCCTTGCGGATCTCGTTTACGTCGTTACCGTTTATTTGAATGACTTTCCAGCCCCAAGCCTCGTATTTCATGGCTACGTTCTCCGCATCGACGTCTTCTACCTTGGTAGATAGCTGCACGTTGTTAGCGTCGTAGAACATGATCAAGTTATCCAGTCCTAAAGTTCCGGCGATACGTCCGGCACCTTGGGAGATTTCCTCTTGGATACCCCCATCGGAAATATATGCGTAAATAGTCTGGTTCATTACTTCCTCACCCAGACGTGCTTTCAAGAATTTAGCCGCGATAGCCGCACCTACCGCATAAGTATGTCCTTGTCCCAGCGGGCCGGACGTGTTTTCGATACCACGCATAACGTCTACCTCAGGATGTCCCGGAGTAACGCTTCCCCATTGGCGGAACTGTTGAAGTTCATCCAATGTGAATTTGCCGCTTAAAGCCAGTACGGAATAAAGCATCGGAGACATATGCCCCGGGTCAAGGAAGAAACGATCGCGTCCTTCCCATTTGGGATTCTTGGGATCGTATATTAAGAACTCTGAGAACAGTACGTTAACAAAGTCTGCACCACCCATAGCGCCACCCGGGTGCCCGGAGTTCGCTTTCTCCACCATTGACGCAGCCAGTATACGGATGTTATCAGCTGCTTTGTTCATTACTTGAATATCGTTCATTTTATCAGATGAATTATTTATTTGACTGCAAAGATAATCAAACTCTTTGTAAGAGCCGTTATATCAATCAAACAATTCCTTTTCGGTAAAGGTTCCTATCTTCTTATATTTTTGATAAATTGAGAGATATTTAAGATAGCCCGCTGAGCGCCTTATTCTTGCGGGTATACATCATTCGGATTAGAGCGAGAAGTCAAAACCCTGTTCAACCCATTTGTTGTATTTTTTCTCGTTGAATTTGTAGAGGAAAGCTCCTCGTTTAGAACTTTTCTTGTCTTTGATATCCAGTTTTTCCAAAATATCCATGGCGTTTAGCTTTTTGCGGAAGTTTCGTTTGTCTAAAAGGGTTTGGTAGATGGCCTCATACAATGTCTGTAGTTGGGGCAAGGTAAATTGCTCGGGAAGCAAATTGAAACCGATAGGGCGGCTTGCCGCTTTCTTTTTAAGGACGGACAACGTATCGTTTATCATTTGGTTATGGTCGAAAATCAAGTCGGGAAGCTCGGATATCTTGGTCCAAGTAGCGTTATGGCTTTCCAAGATCTCGGGACTAAAATCATTCATATTCACCAAGGAATAGTAAGCTACGGAGATAACCCGCTCCCCTAGGTCACGCGATACATCTCCGTAAGCCCCTATTTGTTCCATAAAAAGATGCTCGATGCCCGTGCAATCGGTTAATACCCGTGATGCTGCTTCATCCACGCTTTCCCCGGATTTCACGAAGCCTCCCATAAGAGACCACTGTCCTTTCATCGGCTCGAACGAACGTTTGTATAATAAAACATTCAACTCCTTATTGTTAAACCCTAGAATGATACAATCTACGGCAACATAGAATTTTACTTCGTCTTGATAAAAAGCTGCTGACATCGTTTTATGGATTTTAAAGATTAACAGAGCTTGCGTGCTCCGTCGCTGATTACTACATTATATAATTTAGGTTCACGGCCAAACTTCTCTTTATAAGCAGAGAAGGCTTTCTTCACGAAATCGTCGTACAACTCATCCTTAACCAAGTTTATCGTACAACCACCGAATCCTCCACCCATGACACGAGAACCGGTTACACCACATTCCTTGGCGATATCGTTCAAGAAATCCAGTTCCTCGCAGCTAACTTCATAAAGCTTGCTCATACCTTGATGCGTGCCGTACATCTTTTCGCCGACAGTCTCATAGTCGCCTTTCTCCAGAGCGGCACATACGTCGAGTACGCGTTGGATTTCCTCGATAACATATTCGGCACGCATGTAATCCTCTGCGCTGACATCCGCTTTTACCTCGTTCAGCATATCCATCGTTGCGTCACGCAGGAACTCTACTTCCGGATGGTTGCGGCGAATGGCGGCTACCACGTTCTCGCAGGATTTCCGGCGTTTGTTGTAGGCTGAGGATGCCAACTCATGCTTAACGACCGAATCCAATAACACGAGTTTGTAACCAACCGGATTAAACGGATAATATTTATATTCCAAAGAACGGCAATCCAAGCGGATCAAACTTCCGGCCTTGCCGAATACGGAAGCGAATTGGTCCATGATACCGCAATTCACGCCACAATAATTATGTTCTGTAGCCTGACCGATCTTAGCCAACTCGAATTTATCGATATTCAATGAGAATAAGTCATTCAATGCGAAAGCATAAGTACTTTCCAATGCGGCGGAAGAAGACATTCCAGCGCCCAGAGGTACGTCTCCAGCGAATACGGTATCGAAACCTTGGATATTACCACCTCGTTTAATAATCTCCCGGCATACGCCAAAGATATATCTTGCCCAGCTTGCGGAAGGAGCGTCCTCCTCGGTCAAGCCAAATTCAGCGTAATCATTTAAGTCGATGGAGAACGCCCGGACTTTGCCCGTCCCATTCGGTTTGATCTCGGCGATCATCCCTTTATCTACAGCACCCGGAAAAACGAAACCTCCATTATAATCAGTGTGTTCACCGATCAAGTTAATACGTCCCGGGGATGTGTATAAGCTACCTTCGGTATTAAATAACTCTTTAAATTTAGTTCTGATTTTTTGTTGCATGATACTTAATTTGATTAAGGTAAATAATTGAATAAACAAGAAGAAATTACCCATTCAGATAACTCTGCCGGATAATTTCTTCTTTATCATATTATGTCCTGTCCTTATTATTCAACAGGAATGTCTTTGTTTACGTTCTTGCTACCGATCAAAGCGTAATATAGCAAATATGCCAATCCTAGGAATACCACCCAAAAGCTAGTAATGAAACCGCCAGCGTCGGCTACAGCTCCTTGGATCAACGGAAGAATACCTCCACCGCAAACCATCACCATGAAGATACCGGAAGCGGCTGCCGTATATTTACCTAAACCTTCTACTGCCAAGTTGAAGATACCACCCCACATGATGGAAGTACATAAACCACAAAGAGCCATGAACATGATTCCAACCGGAACCTCAACCATACCGAAAGAGATATCAGACAAGAATACAGGCATACTAACTTTAGTCGTAGCAGGGGCAAAGATAGCGATCAAGATAAAGATCATACCTACCGTGGCGGCTGATGACAACATCGCCTTACTAGAGATCTTAGCTCCGAAAGAGGCACCGAACAAACGTCCGATCATCATCAAGAACCAATATGTACCCACGATAGAACCGGCTACTGTAGGATCGATACCGATCTCAGAAGAAGTAGCGAACAAGTTCATGAAGTTAGGAATACCTACTTCGACACCCACATACAAGAAGATTGCGATGGCACCTAAAATGAAGTGACGGAAAGAAAGCGCGCTGTGCTTGTCCGGAGTCTTGGCTTCATTTTCCTTAACCATATGCGGTTCTGGAATTTGCATGCAGAACAATACGATAAATACGATGGCAAAGATACCCATAGCAATGAACAATGCCGGATTAGCGTCACTGATCTGAGCCTTGGCAGCGTCACCGATCAAATAACCAACCAATACCGGAACGATCGTAGCGCCGATAGAGTTTACGGAGCCGGCAACCTGAATTAATTGGTTACCTTTGTTTCCACCACCACCTAGCGTGTTCAACATCGGGTTTACTACTGCATTCAACATACACATAGAGAAACCGGACACGAAAGCACCTGTCAAATAAACAGCGTAGCTACCAGCCACACCGGAAAGATAAGAAATACCTACACCACAGAAACCTACGATGATCGCTAACAAAGCGGTTTTCTTGTAACCGATCTTCTGCAATAGCATACCGGCCGGAATACCCATGAAGGCATAGGCGATAAAGTTAGCCGCGTTACCCAGCTGCGACATGAAGTTGCTGGCAGCGAACTGGTTCTTAACGATGATACCGAATGGGTTCTGTAGACCCGTCACGAAAGATATCATGAAGAAGAGAGCCACCATCATGATAATAGGCAATGTGTAATTCTTTTTTGCTGTTGATTCCATTTCTTTTTTGTTGTTTTAGATTATTAGATTACTTAAATTATTCTCTTATTCTACACTGAATTTATAAATAGTAGTACTTTGGAAAACCTCGCCCGGGCGGAGTTCCGTTGTCGGATATTCCGGTTTGTTCGGGCTATCGGGGAAATGTTGTGTTTCCAGGCATAAAGCAGCCCGTTCCGGGTAGCGTTGTCCGTTCTTACCTTCGAAATTACCGGTCATCCAGTTTCCTGTATATAATTGTACACCCGGTTCAGTAGTATAGGTTTCCATAATGATACCGGTCTTGGGGAGGAGCAGCGAGCGCAGTAAGAAAGTTCGTTGTCCTCTTTATTTAATATGTACGTGTGGTCATATCCCTTACCGAATATAAGCTGTTCGAAATTGTCATTGATTCGTTCGCCTACCTCATGAGGAGTCCGGAAGTCCATCGGTGTACCTTCTACCTTCTCTTTAGGTCCGTACGGGATTGCCGTATTGTCTGTAGGCAGATAATAGTCGGCGTTGATCGTGAGAATATGGTCTCCTATATAAGGGTCTCCCGCACCGGATAGGTTAAAATAAGAATGATTGGTTAGATTCAAGACCGTAGGTTTGTCCGTAGAGGCTTGATAGGAGATAACGACCTCATTCTCATTTGTCAGATGATAAGTTACGGTTGTCTTTAGTTCTCCGGGGAAACCTTCCTCGCCATCGGCGGAGGTATATTTCAACTCAATGGTTTGCTCGTCTATTTGTTTGGCGTCCCATACGACCGCATTGAATCCCTTGATTCCGCCATGCAAGCTATTGGGGCCATTATTTATGGCTAATTTGTCATAAGTAATACCGTCGATCGTGAATTTTCCAGCGGCGATACGATTTCCATAACGACCGCAAATGGCACCGAAATAAGGTTCTTCTGATGTTAAGTACTCTTCAATCGAATTATGGCCAGTAACGACATCGGTCATTTTTCCGTTCTTATCCGGAACCATCAGTGAGACGATTTTCGCTCCATAATTCGTGATCGCTAGCTCTGCTCCAACCTTGTTACACAGGGTATAAAGCGCCGTTTCTTTCCCGTCAATTTGCTTGCTGAAGTTAGCAACAGACAAGCCCGACAGTGTATTTATGTTCTTCATGCGTATCAATATTATTGAAATTGCGTGTAAAAGTAACTTTCTTCTTTGTATTTATAACCTTTCTGAATAATGTTTTATAGCATGATTTTAGATTTGTCTACCAAAAATATATAATTATCGCTTGTTTATACGTCAAGTCCTTGATTCTTCTCTTAGGCTAAAAAAACAAAACAACTCTTGTCTTACCCCTGTTATTAGTAAAACAGAGATAGAAAGAAATTGTCCATGCGGTCGTCCTATAAATATATCATACTCATACTCTTTGTGCTTATGCCCGGCTTGCTTTATTCCCAATCTCAAGATTGGGTACGTAAAGTCCATTTATCCGCAAGCGGATAGTGGTAAAAAGCAAGATCTATAATTGGATGTGGGGGAGGCATTATCGTCACCTTTATACGATCCCGATCAGGGTTCCTTCGGCTACGATAGAAACGTTGGGGGGGGTGGGATGGATATCGTCGGGCAAGCGGAAGGGTTTCACGGATTATTGTTGGAGAATAAGCGTAAGCAATTGTATTTGCTAAAGCCCTTGGGTGGCTCTACAAGTTTCTTGGAGTCGAAGTTTTTCCGGGAAATATATAATAAGACTGATTTTAAGAATACATATTTGGATGAGTTCTTAGGAGATGCTTATACGATTATCAATCCCTATACCTTTTTGGTCGCAGATTATTTAGCGAAGTCCGCGGGATTGAGTTTTTCTCCCTCCCGTATTTACTATATTCCTTCCCACATACGGAAAGACACAGTTGCGGACGGCAGCGATATACAAGATAGGCTGGTCAATCTAATCAATGTTCCGGATATTAATTTAAGGTCTAATTTGTATACCACGGAAGACTTTCTAGACAGCCTTCAAGTGAGTAAAAACTATATGGCGGATCAAAATCTATACATTCGGGAACGTATTTTCGATATGTGGATCGGAGATTGGAATAAGATGAACGAAAACTGGGAGTGGCAATCACATACCGTCAATGATAGCGTAATTTATACCCCGATCGTGATCGATAGGAATCATGCTTTCACGAAGGTGGACGGAGTATTGTTCAAGCAAATGTTGAAGATGTTATCGTTGGATTTTATCTGTAATTATGATAGCTTGATTTTAAAGGATACAAAGAAAATCAATAAGCTAGCTTTTGCGCTGGATATGGCGGTAGCAGGCCGCAGTGATGAGTCGGTTTGGATACGCCAAGCCCAAGAAATTCGGAAACAGATGACCGACTCTTTGATCGATAGCGCTTTTACTTATTTGCCGGAAGGTGTAAAACATGATGAGATAGAACTGATTAAACGAAAGTTGAAACGAAGGAGGCTAGAGCTGGAAGCGGTTGCCAGCCAATATTATCGCTTATTGCAACGTACGCCAGTGGTTGCCGGAACCAATCAATCCGATTATTTCTTGATCGAGCGGCAAGCGCCGGACCGGACTGTTTTACGGATTTATGATCCCGAGACCGGAGACTGTAGGTTGGAACAACAATTCTCCGGCAAAGAAACCAAGGAACTGTGGTTATATGGGCTTGCGGGAAACGATACGTTTGAAGTGAAGGGAAATACACGGAAAGATTTTCCGATATACTTGATCTCCGGAGAGGGGGAGAACCAATACCAATTGAATCATAACCGGAAAATACATGTCTACGATAAAGATTATAAATATGATTACCAAAAGATAAAATACCATAAGATATCTTTTACCCCGTGGGGAATATATGATTCGGATAAAGGTATAAGTTTGGGTACGTTCTTTACATATACGATGTATGGCTTTAAACGAGCCCCATTTACCTATCAGCATCGGATCGGGTATAATTATTTGAAAGGGTTCATGTATGCAGGTATCTTCCCTAATTATGATGGCCGGAGACGTTTATACCTAAATGCCTCCATTTCTTCACCCCGTAACTTCGAGAACTTCTTCGGATTTGGAAATAATACGGCGGGCTATAAAAGGAGAAAAAGAATTATAACCGGGTGAAGCTCCGGACGTATATGTTTAATCCATCCTTCGCGATGGCTTTGAGGAAAGAAGAGGAGATGACATTCTTTGGCTCTTTGGATATGTACAAGGCTAAACGTACGGATGATCGATATATTTATACGGTTTATGGAGAAGATCATCCTATTTTCCGCACGAATTATTTCGTAGGTCTTGGCGCTACTTACCGGATAACGAAACAGCCTTATTCGTGGCTTCCCCTATTGGAAACCGAATGGACGGCCGGATGGAAAATGAATTTGAAAAAGCCGGAACGTAATTTCCCCTATGCGCAGGGAAGCCTTTCATGGAACGTACGGTTCTCGGATCGTTTTACTTGGGCCTCCTTGATGAAGGGAACGGTATTATTCGATAATGACTATGAGTTCTATCAAGCCGCCACGATTGATTTAAGGGGATTCCGTGAGAACCGTTTTATCGGAAAGCAATCCTTTTACCAATACTCGGATTTACGCTTGGACATGGGAAAACTAAAGAATCCGTTCACTCCCTTAAAATATGGTCTATTCGCGGGCTTTGATTATGGGCGGGTCTGGTTTCCCGGTGAGCGTTCCCATAGTTGGCATACTTCCTATGGTGGCGGGATTTGGCTTACTTTCTTGAATAAGTTCACCACTAAATATTCTTGGTTCGGCTCGACGGATAGTTTCCGGTTCGCCTTTGAGTTGGGGCTTGGGTTTTGATATAGCCTCAAACCTACACGGGACTGATGAGGGAAATTCTCATCATGATAAGGAGGGTTATTGTCTATTTCTATATTTGTTCTTGTCTTCTGTCGTATGACCCGGTAAAAACGTGTACGTGTTTTCCGAAAAACATGTACGACTTTTTGTGGAAAACATGTACGTGTTTTTTCAGAAATATAATCATGTTTTTAAGGATGATGATAATCAATGATTTACATATTCGTGTTATTTGCATGCTTATTGTTTGGATTTATTGAGTGAAAATCCATACATTTGCCTTTGATCAATTTTGTTCTTGTTATGAAGTGGTTAAAGGCAATGTTTTTGTGCATGGTCGTTTTTGCCGCATTGACTGTGGTCGCCAACGATTCTTTCTCCCAAAAGAAGGTACGGGTGTGTGCTTCTACATCTTTATTTTCAATAGCGAATAAAGAGCCGGCTGCTTTCATCTCTTTTCAAGAAATCATAACTCCTTTGACGTCTTTCTCCGCTTTTGGGGAGAAACTTTTGTACCTTATTGCCTCATTGACTTTTTTTTCCTCGCTTTGTTTACCCTGTCGGTAGCTTTGTTGTTTTACGAACGGAGGGTAAGTTATGTTCGATTAAAATCCGTCTTTTGGCAAGAACGATACTCTTGCTATGTGCTTTGTCGTATGCTGAATTAGACATGATTATGCCCTGTCTTCAAGGGCATAGAGGAGAGTTGTGTCAATTTATTTTATACGAAAAACAAGCGTATCATGAACTCTATATATCGAAATTTTATTATCACGTTGAAGGCAAATAAAATGGCGGCAACACTAAATATATGCGGCCTCGTAATCGCCTTTACTTTATTTAATAGCGTAGCTATCCGTACGGAATCGAACGAACTTTTGATAAAATACACTCGAAAGCCGAGGTTATTTATCGATTGGATTGTGTAACGAGTAAAAAGTCAATGGCCTACGCAATCCTGCCTTTCGCCCAAGCATTTGCCTCGTCTTCTCCACATATATTGGTAAGTACGATCATAAATCCTTACGTAGGGGAAGTTTATTTTACGATCGGGAGGGACGAGATTCTCAAAGGTTATAAGGAACCGGTGATAACCTGTACTCCAGGGATCGTTTCTATATTTGACTTCCAATTGGTGGAAGGTTCACTGGATTGCTTAGATGATCCGGAGAAATGCCTTTTGCCGGAAAGTATGGTCCGGAAGATATTTGGCGAGTCATCGGCTATTGGTAAGGAGTTGCTTGCGGAAGAAGAGATTTGGAGCAAGGAACGAAAATCACTAGTCGTAGGAGGAGTTTATAAAGATTTCCCGGAAAACACACAATTGAATAATGCCATTTATACTTCTTTATCGTCGACTTATTGTATGGATGATTGGGATAACTGGATTTTCCTTTGTTATGTCCTTTTAGATGATCCGTCACAAAAAGATCTCATTTGCTCCCAGTTTAACCAAGCATTTCCCTTCAAGCAATACGAGAGGCTCCAAGAGGTACAGACCCGTTTGGTGAATTTATGCGATATTTATTATATGAATGATATGAATAGTGTTACTTACATAAAATCAGGGAATAAAAGACAAACGGATTTGTTGTTTAGCGCTTCGTTTCTAGTGGTATTGATAGCAGTGATTAATTTTATAAACTTTACAATGGCATTGGTTCCGGCAAGAATAAAAAGTATTAACATCCGCAAAATTCTAGGGGACTCGGTATGGCGGTTGCGTGGATTTCTTTGGTTAGAGTCTTTTCTTTTTGCGCTATTGTCTTATGCTATATCCTTGTTGCTGTTATTGGTTTATGAAGGTTGCATTGGAGGAGGCTTTCATATGAAGGGAATAGTTTTTTGGGGTGGATTATTTATGGCTTTGTGTGCGGGACTATTGGCCGGTGCATATCCGGCTATTTATGCGACTTCTATTCCTCAGCGAATCGTGCTGAATGGTTCTTTCGGTTTCTCCAAAGGGAAAAAAAAGAATGCGGGAATGTCTGGTTGGTTTTCAGTATACGGTTTCAATTATATTGATCGTCCTGTCACTGTTTATTTATAAGCAGATAGAGACAATGCGGAGTCATTCCTTTGGTTTCGGGAATGATAATGTAGTTGTCGTAGAATTGAATAAGGAGATAACCGAGAAATATAAAGAGAATTTTACCAACCGTTTGCGTGGTTATGCGGGAATTGAGGATGTGGCTTTCGCCGCTAGTAAGATAGGAGCGACTAATGAGAATCGTGGCGGGGCCGCAGAGTTTAATGGAGAGACTATTTATTTTTATTATTTGAATGTATCACCTAATTTTTTATCCCTTATGGATATTACCGCGAACGAAGGGCGTGTCTCAAGGATGGAAGATGGGAGGAATAAAGAGTTGCTTTTGGTTTTTGACCAAAAAGCGAAAAGGCAATTAAACCTTCATGTGGGTGACCGTATGAAAACCTTTTGGGGGAATGATGCCCGGGTATTAGGATTTACGGATGAGGTGGTGATCGCTTCCACACATAAAGCATCGGAGCTGCTAGCTACTTATCCTGTCGCTTTTGTGACGAATGAGGAATTTTATATGCCTTACGCTTATATTAAGTTGATGCCGGGGGCTGATAAAGGAAATGTTTTACTTTATATTAGGGACATGCTCAGCGAACTTTCTCCTTCATGTTTATCCGATTTTGAGTTTTGCGATACATTTTCCCGGCATCTGTATGAAAAAAGAAATCCAGTTTGGCGACCGGGTTATTTTTATCCAGTGTTTTATCTATCTGGATGGCATTGGCAGGTATTTTAAGTCTAGTATTGTTTGATGTCCACTATCAGCGGCGAGAAATTGGTATAAGGCGGGTGTATGGATCTTTCGTGAGTGAGATACTATATCGTTTGAATAAAGTCTATTTAAAGGTCTTGCTCATTAGTTTTGTTATTGCGATTCCAGTTTCCTATTATTTTATGGAGAGATGGGCCAGTAATTTTATGGAGAAAGCCCCTGTCGGTTATTTGATTTATTTTGTCGCATTGCTAGGGATCAGTATCCTGACGGTAGGAGTGGTCACGTTCCAAAGTTGGAGGGCGGCGAATGAGAATCCGGTGGATATGTTATAGACAACTTACATCGGCAACGAAGTTAACTTCATCGGCAAAGTATCTTAGGTTACTTTGCCGACGAACTTAAGATACTTTGCTGATGAAGCTAAGATACTTAGAACTTATTTCTTCAAGGCCTCCAAAACTTGAGGCATCATAGTACAGATATAATGTTCTTCTTTCGCTGTAAAGAAATTGCCATCGACTACGGAATCCTCATCTGTTGTTTGTCCTTTGCTAATGGCAGGCTTAGCCAACGGATGTACCGCTAGCGTCTTTCCTTCCGTGATTCCGGTGAAGTCGAAGAGCATAGCGGCAGCGCAATGTCCAATCATAATTTTACCCTTTTCCCCGAAATTCTTAATCACATCCATTAGATCGATATTGTATTGTTTGCTAGCGTTCTGCTGGAAAACAGGAACCGCATCGCCACAAGCGAATACCATTGCGTCGTATTCATCTTCATGCCCTTTTAAATTAGCGATCACATCGTCTACTGTCAAAGCTATGCCAGAGTTCGTTTTGATCTCTTTTGAATCGGCAACCGCATATACTTTATAAGTAATGCCATTCTCGAAAAATGATTCCAAATACTGGAACAAACCGAATCCGTTCACCGGATTTACCGCTAAAACAGCTACTTTCTTTGCCATAATCTTAACTTATTAAGTGATACAATAGTTATCTTTCGTAAGTTTATTACTTTTGTGGTGTAAAAGTAAGTCCCTTTTTAGAGAAAACAAGAAGGCACCTGTAGATAAGGAACTTACATAGAGGTAACCATTGTTGAGATTCAAGTAAATAGAAAAGGTTAAAAAATGAAAAACTTTCATCCGACAGGGAATTGCCCCGTAAGAGACGTATTGAGCCGGCTAGGAGATAAATGGTCTATGCTAGTGCTTATCACTTTAAGTGCTAACGGTACCATGCGTTTTAGTGATATCCATAAAACCATTGCGGATGTATCGCAACGTATGCTGACCGTAACCTTGCGCACGTTGGAATCGGATGGTCTGATCGAACGAAAGGTCTATGCGGAAGTTCCTCCCCGAGTAGAATACTGCTTAACGGAAAGAGGATTAAGTCTTATTCCCCATATCCAAGGCTTGGTGGATTGGGCGTTGCAGCAGATGAGTGGTATTATGGAAAGCCGGGTTTTACATACGTCATGACTTGCTCTGGCATTAATCTATCAGTGAGCTTTTTCTGCAAAAATATCTGCCAGCGACCGTTGGGTTAATTTACTCTCAATCCAAGCAAGGACATCAAATGTCTTTAAAAGTTGGCGTTCATATTTATCTTGTTCGATTTTTTGAATGTCTTTTTGGTATTGTAGCCAGCGTTTATTTCTAGCTTTCTCGTATGATGGAAGCGGATAGCCCTGTATAAACTTGAATATTAACTTTTCTGTGATATAAGTCTGTTTCTCGAAGCGGATGTTTCTTTTGATGGAAATAATTTCGTTCTTAAAGAAATCATAATTGCCTAATTCTGCTTGGAGTAAAAGATTTACCAATCTTGCTATCTTGTAAGAAGGAAATGCGCAAAATAACTTTTCCCAAACTAAATATCTTTTTCATGTATTTGCGAGCTTGTACATAATCTTTCGTATACATGCCTAATACAGCGAAGCTTAGATATAACCGTAATTGAGACTCAAGTCCTAATGATGTTACTTTTTTTAGTAATTCATTTTCTTGCTTATCCCTTAGCTCTAAGGCCTGTTCAAAGTTTCCGGCTTGTAACAAGCTATTGGATTTGTAAATATATATCAAGGTTTTCAGATGTAAGATGAATTCAGTGGAGTACTCATTTTGTGTTAATTCTTCTAGTTTAGAAAGGAAAAAGGGAGTTTCATGATATAATCCGGCAATACATAAACTGTCTAAAATACCTTGTATGGCACTTAAATAGTAGATAGGAGGATTTAATATTAAATGTTGGTTGTCGTTAAATAAGTTGATAAGCTCTTGGTAATATCGGATAGCCGATTTATAATTGCCGGAGTTAAGATAATAAGTGGCTTGGAATAGCAAATGTAACTTTTGCGCTTCGAATCCTTGGTAGGAATTGTTTGCGATTAAATGGAGTTCGCTCAATACGAGATCGTTTAAATCCTCTTTTTGTTTGTCGGAACGGATATAGCCTTTGTTAATTAAACGGTGTTTAAGAATATCGTATAGCTGTGTATGTTGATTAAGGGTTCTTGCGTATTTTAATACTTCATTGATTTTCATTTGCTTGTTTACCAGCTGCTTTTCTGAGATTGTTTTAAAATCAAGAGCGCTTAAGTATTTCAGTTCCGTTCTCCGAATCAATAAAAGCAAGGAATCATTTTCATAAGTGATCGCTAATTTTTTTGCTTTATCTAATTCAATGAAAGCTTCATCAAATATTTCTCGTTCGAATAATACGCCAGCCTTTGATATATAATTGAAAATTCTTGTTTGGACATCCTGTTTTTTTCTCTTAGTCTAACTAAACATTCTAGAAGTACCCGATATAAATGTTTGACTGCGGTCTCGAAACTCTTCCCGTCTTGAATCTGACAAAAGCGTGTATACAGCTGTTCGGGAGACGTATTAGCGTCTATTAGATTAAAAAAGGGTGAGGTATACCTTATCACCGTTTTGAAGGTTTGCGCAAAGATGGAAATATCTTTTCTCAGCTTTTGTCAAGGTGTTGACAAGCATTAATAATATGTATGTGTTATTCATGGACTTTTGATGTTATCAAGTGTTTGATATATAGTGAATATGAGAAATTGTATGATGCAAATATATCGATTTGGGTTTATCTACGATGAAGATTAATTGATGATTTTTATATTTTGGATCTTTTTATATTTGCGACATCGGTGAATGAATTTAAATTAACATGAAATCTGGTGTACCAAGCGGAATATATGATATTTTTGTTAAACGAATGATTAATAAGAGAAAAGCATGAAAGACTTACGGAATCATAATATATTGGTTGTTGGAAGTAGCAATACCGATATGGTCGTAAAGACGAATCATCTCCCTCGTCCGGGAGAGACGGTATTAGGCGGAACATTTTTTATGAACCCGGGTGGGAAAGGAGCGAATCAAGCGGTTGCTGTTGCGCGGTTAGGGGGGGACAGGTCTCGTTTATTTGTAAAACAGGCAGTGATATATTCGGACATCAATCCCAGCAGCTATTTGAGGAAAGGGGATTGATACTTCCTATATTTTCTCAGATCCGAAGAATCCATCTGGCGTAGCGTTGATTACGGTGGATGCTCATGCTGAAAACTGTATTGTGGTGGCCTCCGGAGCTAATGCTAATCTATTACCTTCTGATTTAGCGAAATCGGAAGAGGCGATAGAAAAAGCCGATTTGATTTTAATGCAATTGGAGATTCCTATGGATACTGTCGAGTTTGTCGCTAAGATGGCATCGAAGAAGAACAAACGGGTAATATTGAATCCGGCTCCAGCTCAAACTTTGTCGGCTACGTTACTCCGGCATCTGTATATGATTACCCCGAATGAGACAGAGGCAGAGATGATCTCTGGCGTGAAGATCACGGATGAGGTTTCCGCAAAGAAGGCGGCGCAAGTTATAATGGAGATGGGAGTACAGAACGTAATCGTTACTTTAGGCTCAAAAGGAGCTTTGATCTATTGTGATTCCATGGTAGATATGGTTCCTGCGATAAAAGTGGAAGCCGTTGATACTACTGCCGCCGGGGATATTTTCAACGGCGCTTTAACGGTGGCTTTGGCTGAGGGGCGGGATTTAAGGGAAGCCGTGAGATTCGCTTGCAAAGCTTCCGCCATTTCCGTGACTCGTGTGGGAGCGCAATCTTCCGCTCCTTATCGGAATGAGGTGGATATTTTTGATTAATCTATAAAACAATCTAATAGTATGAAACAAACAGTATTTGCGGTGATAACGGTAGCCTCTTTATTTCTAGGGGCGACCTCATGTTCCCAACAACCCTCGGCAAAGGATCAAACGACGGTGCCCGCTGAGTTTACGATTAGTAAAGAAAAGTTGATGGATAAGATTAAGGGAGGTTGGGCCGGACAAACCATAGGCTGTACGTATGGCGGTCCGACGGAGTTCAAATATAACGGAACGATGATTCAAGAATACGTACCGATCGTATGGCCGGACGGATATATCAAGTGGTGGTACGAGAATGTACCCGGATTGTACGATGATGTTTATATGGACCTTACATTCGTGGATGTCTTTGACCGGTTGGGATTGGACGCTCCTGTGGACTCATTCGCCATGGCGTTCGCTACGGCGGGATATACGTTATGGCATGCTAACCAGTCGGCACGTTATAATATTTTGCAAGGGATCATGCCTCCGGCGTCCGGCCATTGGCTGAATAACCCTCATGCGGATGATCTGGATTATCAGATCGAGGCGGACTATGCCGGACTGATGTCGCCGGGTATGCCGAATACGGCTTCCGAGATTTCTGATAAGATCGGGCATATCATGAATTACGGAGACGGTTGGTACGGCGGTGTGTATGTCGGGGCGATGTATTCGTTATCGTTTATCTCGGATGATATCGAGTTTATCGTGACCGAGGCGTTAAAGACGATACCGGAGCAAAGTACCTATTATAAATGTATGAGCGATGTGATCCGCTGGCATAAGGAATATCCGGACGATTGGAAACGCACTTGGTTTGAGTGTGAGAAGAAATGGAGCTCGGATATTGGTTGTCCGGATGGCGTTTTCGTTCCGTTCAATATCGATGCCGTGATCAATAGCGCATACATTCTTATCGGCTTGCTTTATGGTGAGGGAGATTTCTATAAGACATTGGATATCTCTACCCGTTGTGGACAAGATTCGGATTGCAACCCAGCCTCTGCGGGTGGTATCTTGAACAATCCTTGGTTATAGCCGTATACCGGATTATTGGATGAAGAACTTGAGAGAGGTGGAGAATATGGATTTTGCCTATACGACCATCTCATTGAATAAGACTTACCAAATGGGCTTCGATCAAGCGTTGCAAGTGATAGAGCGCAACGGCGGTTCCGTTTCAGGTGACGAGGTGACGATCAAATGCCAGCAACCTGTAGCCGTTCGTTACGAGAAGGCTTTCGAGGGTATGTATCCGATAGAGAAAGTGGCGGTTAATAAGAATTTGTCCGATGTAGGAGAACTTCCATTTGAGGGAACAGGCGCCGTATTCAAAGGCTTTGTGAACGCTAAAGATGATAAATACGTAGCGAAAGTAGAGATGTACCTAGATGGGGAGCTGGTTGAGACGGCGAACCTTCCGGCATCCTATACGACTCGTAGGAACGACCTGTTTTGGAAGTATCAGCTGCCCAAGGGAAAACATACGGCTACGTTTAAATGGCTAAATCCACGTAATGATGTCTCCGTACATTTCGGTGAGATACTGATTTACTCGGATGCTCCGAAAGAGATTGTTCACCAATAAAATTATAAAGATTATGAAGAAATCATTGTTTCTGATGGGCTTATTCGCCTTGTTTATCTCCTGTAAGGGGAATGTTTCTCAAACCGATAAGCCTCAACCGGTAAATCTTATTCTAGATACCGATTTAGGTCCGGACTATGATGATGTGGGCGCTATGGCCTTGATGCATGCCTTGGCGGATAGCGGTCAGGTAAATATTCTTGCGACTCTTTCCTCCAACCATGATGAGCGGGTGGTGCCTTGCATTGAGGTGCTGAATACTTATTTCAACCGTCCGGACATACCGGTAGGGGCACCAAAGAGCGAACCGGGGGCCTCCTTGACTACTTGGCATAAAACGAAGTGGACTGACGAGTTACCCGCTAACTATCCGCATCATACGGCGAAGACTTCCGACGCTCCGGATGCCCTGAAGGTGTACCGTAAGTTCTGAGCGAACAACCGGATACCAGCGTTGTTATTTGTACGATTGGTTTCTTCTCTAATTTAAGGGACTTGCTTCAATCGGGAGCTGATGAATATAGCGATCTCTCCGGAAAGGAATTAGTCGCCAAGAAAGTGAAACGTTTGGTTTCTATGGCGGGCCTGTTTCCGGAAGGAAAAGAATTTAATGTGTATTGCGATGTCCCTGCCTCTAAAGTCGTAGCGGATGAATGGCCTACAGAGATTGTCTTTAGCGGTTTTGAGATCGGGAACGTAATCTTGACCGGAAAGAAACTGGTGCAAATGAACGTGGAGAACAGTCCTGTAAAAGATGCGTCTGCCCTTTGTTTTGCGGAGGGAGACCCAGAAGGGCGCATGAGCTGGGATCATACGGCGGTATTGGTCGCTATAAAAGGTTATGAGCCTTATTTCGATGTAGAGCGAGGTACCTTTCATGTCGTAGATGATGAGGGGACTAACAATTGGGTGGCAAATCCCAATGGCCGTGATCTTCGTTTGATCGAGAAGATGCCGCCTACGGAGGTCGCTTCCTTGATAGAGAATTATATGATGCATCAACCATCTATTAAATAGTATTTTATGTATATCGTACAAGATTATTCTTTAGCTGTCATATTCTGTGTCGTTACGATGCTTTGTTGGGGATCGTGGGGGAATACGCAGAAATTAGCCTCCAAGACTTGGAGATATGAGTTCTTCTATTGGGACTACGTGATTGGTGTCTTGCTCCTTTCTCTGATTTCCGGCTTTACCTTGGGCAGCATCGGGACGGAAGGACGCAGTTTCCTGCCGGATTTGGCGCAAGCGAATCTCGCTAGTTTAGGGAGTGCCTTTTTGGGCGGTATTATTTTTAATGCTGCCAATATCTTGTTGTCTGCGGCGATCGCCATTTGCGGATTGTCGGTTGCTTTTCCGGTTGGGATCGGATTGGCCTTGGTGCTAGGCGTATTGGTTAACTATTTCGGGGCGGCGAAGGGGGAACCGACTTATATCTTTATCGGTGTAGCCTTAATCACGGTCGCCATCATCTTGAATGGCCTGGCTTATAAGAAAGCCTTGGTCGGTACCAAGAAAGTATCGGGGAAGGGGATCCTTATATCGGTTGTGGCCGGCGTGATCATGGCCTTTTTCTATCGTTTTGTCGCCGCTTCCATGGACATGGAGAATTTCGCTTCTCCGGCACCCGGGAAGTTGACGCCTTATACCGCCGTATTTGTTTTTGCCATAGGAGTATTTGTTAGTAATTTCTTATTTAACACATTGGCAATGAAACATCCGGTGGAAGGTAAGCCTGTCTCCATATCCGGTTATTTTAAGGGAAATATGAGTACGCACCTCGTGGGTGTATTGGGGGTGTTATCTGGTGTATCGGTCAATCTTTCAGTATGATAGCGTCAGAGAAGGCGGGAGCGGCTATATCTTACGGATTGGGGCAAGGAGCCACGCTAGTCTCCGCTTTATGGGGCATCCTTATCTGGAAAGAGTTCAAGGGAGCGCCAGCCATTTCCAATCGTCTGAATGTCGGGATGTTTATTTTATTCGTGATCGGACTTGGGTTCTTAATTTATGCGGGAGCTTAAATAACGTTATTTTTATTTATTCCGGAAAAAACATTACCTTTGTTCTTGTTTCTTGTTTATGGGAGTTTAATAACGAAAAAAGACGATCTATGAAAGAAGAAGGTGATGTATTCAAAAAGTTCCGTGATTCCTTCAGCAGGATGGAGGGACATTTCCATATACTAGAACAGCGTGTGCCGGTTGAACTTCAGATGGAGTATTTCAAATACTCGGAAAACGTACGGAAGGAAAACCGGCCTCCCCGTCCCTTATCGGAGGATGAGTGCGAGACCCTGTACAACACTTTGTTGACGGAGGAAACCACGGACAAGACCGAGAAGAGATATTTGTTATCTCAATTGGCTACCTCGAAATCCGTCCGTGCGTACCGCTTGTTGGAGGAATACACCCAGCATCCGGACCCAGAAGTGACAGATTGGGCCTACATGGCTTTGATGGAGTCTCGTATCTCCTTAGAGTCCGATTTCTCCGACGAGAAACAAATTTATATCTCGACCGGCTTGGGAGGAAAAGGGGAGAAGCTGCGTTTCTATGTCTTGATGACGTCTAAAGGCAAGAAACCTTTCCAAGAATATCAGCGGCAGACAATCGAGCGGGAGTTCGCTTATTATCTGCCGAAAACGGACTGCGAGATCGAGCGTTTGACGATCGGTGAGCAGTATGTGGAGCTGGTGTTCTTGATCCCGGTGCGTACGGATATAAAAGCCACGTTGGATCGGGTGATCAATGAATGTAACCAATACGGCGATTTCCTCTCGAATGTTTTCACGATCACGAATGTCAAGGAATTGACAGCGGAGGAGGTTTCGAGATTATAAATAAGAATGGAGACGATTAAGCAAGCTATTAAGTATGGTGTAGTCGGGTTGAGCAATACCTTGATAACGATGATCGTTATCTGGGTGATGATGAAACTCTTCGGATGCCGGGAAGGTTTATCTAACTTAACGGGATATGTGGCAGGCATATTAAACAGTTTCATCTGGAACAAGCAATGGACTTTCAAGGGAAGTTCCACCGGATGGACGAAAGGGGCGGTTCGGTTCACGATCGCTTTTATTATTTGTTATGCTTTACAGTACGGATTGGTACTGATCTTGAATTCCCGACTTACGATCGATCATTACTACAACCACTTGATTGGAATGGCTTTCTATACGGTGATTAATTTTTTAGTAAATAAGTTTTATACCTTTAAAGCTTAAAAGGCATGAAGAAGTTAGCGGTTATAGTCCCGTGTTACAACGAGGAAGCCGTGATCGAGGAATCGTATCGGCGTACGAAAGAGGTCTTGGTAAAGTTGCCGAACCCTACGGAGATTATCTATATAAATGATGGTAGTCAGGATAAGACACGTTCTTTGTTGGATCATATAGCCGCTACCGATCCTCATGTGAAGGTGATTCACTTCTCCCGGAATTTCGGTCATCAACCGGCGGTAACGGCGGGTATCAATAACTGTGACGCTGATTTGGCGATTATCATCGACGCCGATATGCAGGATCCGCCGGAATTGATTCCGGATCTGCTGGAAGTGCAGGAGAGAGAGAATGCTAACGTGGTTTATTGCGTCCGTAAGTCACGGGAAGGGGAGAGTCTTTTCAAGCTGTTCACCTCAAGGCTTTTTACCGGGTGATGAATTATATGAGCGAGGTCCATTTCCCGCTGGATACGGGAGATTTCCGTTTAGTGGACCGGAAGGTGATGAATGAGTTCGACCGTTTTAAGGAACGGGGAAAATATATCCGTGGCTTGATAAGCTGGGTGGGCTTCCACCAAGTGCCGTTTTATTATGAGCGTGAGGCGCGTATCGCCGGCGAGACGAAATATCCGATTAGTAAGATGCTGAAATTTGCGTCGACGGCAATGCTTTATTTCTCGAAGAAGCCGTTGCGTTTGGCGACGAGTCTCGGGTTTATATCCGTATTGGTCGGTATAATCTTGGCGGTTTGGTTCACGTTGGGCAAGATCTATGGTTTTAGTAACGCCGAGGTTGGCTGGACTTCTATCATGACTTCCATTATCTTCTTTGGAGGTGTACAGTTATTGACGGTCGGCGTGTTAGGGCAATATGTCGGTATCCTCTTTGACGAGATCAAGGCCCGTCCCGAATACATTATTGACGAGAAGAAAAACTATTAAAAAACATCGGAGGCGAAATAAGCCGTTTCTCTATGATCTGAATTCTGTTCCATGATAAATGTCTTTTCATGATATACTCGTGAATGTAACATAAACAATTCGATATCCAGATAGTTCATACATAGAAGAGATTAATAAAACTTATGTGTCATGAAGTATAGAATAGAGAAAGATACCTTAGGTGAGGTGGAAGTGCCGGCGGACGTTTATTATGGGCCGCAAACACAACGGAGCGTGAATAATTTCAAGATCGCCACCGATATTAGCCGGATGCCCGAAGAGGTGATAGAGGCGTTCGCTTACTTGAAAAAAAGGAGCGGCTTTGGCTAATAAAGACGCCGGTGTCTTGTCTCCGGAGAAATGCGAGTTGATCGGTAAGGTATGCGACGAGATCTTGGCGGGTAACTTAAATGACTCCTTCCCCTTGATTGTATGGCAAACGGGGGAGCGGGACCCAGACGAATATGAATGTCAATGAGGTGATCGCCAACCGGGCGCATGTGTTGACCGGAGGAAAGCTAACGGATAAGGAGAAAGTGCTGCTTCCGAACGATGACGTGAATAAATCGCAATCCTCCAATGATACGTTTCCTTCCGCTATGCATATTGCCGCCTATAAGGTGATAGCGGAGGTGACGATCCCGGGATTGGAGAGTCTGTATCGTGCGTTGGCGCTAAAAAGTGAGGAGTTCATGAAGATCGTGAAGATCGGGAGGACTCATTTTATGGATGCCACTCCATTGACATTGGGGCAAGAGTTCAGTGGCTATGCGGCTCAATTAGAATATGGTATACGGAAAGTAAAGGATTCCCTGTCGCATATCTCCGAGTTGGCTTTAGGAGGTACGGCGGTTGGGACCGGTATTAACGCCCCGGTCAATTATGACGAATGTGTCGCTAAGAAGATATCAGAGTTGACTGGGCTTCCTTTTGTAACCGCTCCGAATAAATTCGAGGCCCTAGCTACCCATGATGCCTTGGTTGAGGCGCATGGAGCCTTGAAATCCGTAGCGGTCAGCTTAATGAAGATCGCAAACGATATACGAATGTTGGGCTCAGGTCCTCGTGCCGGTATCGGTGAGATCCATTTGCCGGAGAACGAGCCGGGTTCCTCCATCATGCCGGGAAAGGTGAATCCTACGCAATGCGAGTCATTGACGATGCTCGCCGCTCAAGTAATGGGTAACGACGTGACAATCTCGATAGCCGGCTCCAACGGGCAGTTCGAGTTGAACGTATTTAAGCCGGTTATTATCTCGAACTTCTTGCAAAGCGCCCGCTTGATCGGTGACGGTTGCCTGAATTTCAGCGAACATTGCGTAAAAGGCATTACCCCGGTGAACGAAAACATCAAACGCCATCTGGATAGCTCCTTAATGCTGGTTACCGCCTTGAATCCGAAAATAGGATATTACAAGGCCGCCGCTATCGCCCAGAAAGCCTATCAAGAAAATAAGACTTTGCGGGAGGCGGCTATCGAGTCCGGTTATGTGACCGCCGAGGAGTTTGATCGTTGGGTAGACCCGTCCAAGATGGTAGGAAAGATTGAGTAGTGTCAAAACTGCTACATCTTCTCCCAAAAATGAAACAAAGAGTTAAGATGATAATGGATATTTTTGTACCGTTATCATTTTAATTCTTTGTATTATGAAGAGCACACGATGTATTTTGTCTATAATCTTAGGGTTGCTGGCCGGATGGTTACCTCTGGGTGCGGTTACCGTATTGAAGAACCTACAGGTTGAGTATCAAACCAATCCACTGGGAATTGATGTCAGTCAGCCACGTTTTAACTGGCAGATGGAGTCCGATCGCTATGGGGCCTGTGGGCAGGCTTATCGCTTATGGGTGGCCGATAGTCCGGAGCAATTGGCTGCCGGGCGTTATATCTATGATTCGGGAAAGGTTCTTTCCGGGGAATCGGTCGGCGTAGTTTATCAAGGAAAAGCATTACAACCTTCCACTCGCTATTATTGGAAAGTTTCCGTATGGGATGAATCGGGAACGGAAATTACCTCCACCGAGCCTGCGTGGTTCGAGACCGGTCTTCTGGGTTCCGGATGGAGTGGCGCCCGTTGGATCGGCTCGTCGGAGACACAACTCTCCAAATATCGCTCGCATTATGTGATCGACTATGATGTGCGGGTGGCCGAGGGTAATGATAAAGCCGTATTTGTCTTTGGGTCGAGGGACGCTGATAATTATGTGTCTGCTGAACTGGACTTGAATGGTTCGGGGGACGCCCGTTTCATTCTACGCCATACCACGGATGGAAAAACGACGCAAGACGCCTCGGAGAGTCTGGCCTCCATCATCCCGGCCTCGGATAAGCATAAGGCGCATCATATCCGGTTGAAGGTGACGACGGCCCAATATGCCTTGAAATATTTCGTGGATATAGAGATCGATGGAAAGACCTTGGTGAATTCCTCTTTGACTCCCGAGGAGAAAGAACGGAAGAGCCGTGGTGATTTCTGGGGAGGCAAGGAAGGGGCTTTCACCGTGTATCCTTATCCGGATGGAGAGTTGGTTTATCATTGCCGTTTGTATGCGATCGGTTTCCTGCAACCTAAAGGGCAGACCGCTACATTCTCCAACTTGTGTATCAGCGAGGATACGTGGAATACGCTTCTGTACAATCCTGCCGAGACTTATGTGGAGAAAGGGGAGGGAAAGCTCAATGTCTGGTATCCGGGCGAGAACGTATCCGCTCCCATGCTCCGGAAAGCGATAAAGATAGAGAAACCGGTCAAGAGCGCCCGTTTATACGCTACCGCTAGGGGTGTCTACGAGTTCTCGGTGAACGGGCAGAAGGTTGGAAAGGATTATCTGAATCCGGGTTGGACGGATTACCGTTACCGTATCATGTATAATACGTATGATATAACGGATTTGCTACGACCGGGCGATAATGGTATCGGGGCGATGTTGGGCGCCGGATGGTGGAGCGAGCATAGCGGTTTCCTTACCGGTTGGCAGGATCAATACGGAACCCGCCAGTCCTTATTGGGAAAGATCGTGATCGAGTATGCCGACGGTACTCGTGAGACGATCGTTACGAATGATAGCTGGAAATGTTATGACCGGGGACCGATCACTTTTAACGGCCTTCAGAATGGAGAGGAATATGATGCCCGGAAAGAGGTGAACGGCTGGGATGCTCCGGGTTTTGATGACTCGTCATGGAAACCGGCGACCTTATTCGCCGCTCCTCCGGTAAATGTGGAGATCCAAGGATATGTAGGCAGCCCGATACAAAATAATGTGACCCTGACCGCTCAGTCCATGGTAGAGCCTATTCCCGGCGTCTATGTCTATGATATGGGGCAGAATATGGTCGGTGTTCCCCGTCTGACTTTCAAGGGAAAGGCCGGACAGGAAATCACGATCCGTTTCGGGGAGATGAATTATCCGGAAACGATCCCTACCGAGCCGGTCGCCCCGTACACGATCGCGATGTATAAGGAGAAGAAAGGGCAAGTCTATACGGATAATTACCGGAGCGCCCTTTCCACGGATCGTTATATCTTGAAAGGGGATGCGGCGGGTGAGACGTATGAGCCTCGCTTTACGTTCCATGGTTTCCGTTACGTGGAGATTCACGGGTTGGAGAGGCCGTTACCCTTGGAGGCGGTGAAAGGGATCGTGCTGGAATCTATCGGTGCGCGGACGAGCGGTTATGAGACGTCGGACGAGCGTGTCAACCGTTTGTTTAATAACATCATCTGGGGCCAACGGGGTAATTTCCTGTCGGTTCCGACCGATTGTCCGCAACGGGATGAGCGTATGGGCTGGACAGGGGATGCGCAGGTATTCGCTCGTACGGCTACTTATAATATGAATGTCGATCCGTTTTACACCCGTTGGCTTTACTCGGTCCGGGATAATCAAGGAGATGACGGTAGTTACGCGAACTATATACCCGTGGTCGGTTTCCCGCCTCACGGCGCGGAGGATGGCGGAGGTGCCATGGGATGGATGGAAGCCGGCGTGATCGTACCGTGGCAAATGTATCAACAATACGGAGACGTGCGTATTCTGGAGCAGCATTACGCTTCCATGGTCGCTTATATGGATTATTTGGAGCGTCGTGCCGTACGCTATGTACAGCCCTTCGGTGGTTTCGGCGATTGGCTGGCTATCGAGCCGACGAATTCCATGTTGACGAACACCGCTTACTCCGCCTACGACGCTTTGATTATGGAGCAGGTAGCGAAACGTTTAGGGAAGGACGCGGACCAAAGGCGTTTCCGTACTTTCTACGAGAACGTGAAGAGGTCTTTTAACGACTTGTTCGTAAACGAGGAAGGACGCACGTTCGCCCCGACGGTGGAATCTATCTTTGGCAAGGATTCGCAAGTAGGTATGTGGCCCGGAACGGCGGCTACCGAGGCGAAGATCGTGGATACGCAGACCTCATACGTGGTTCCTCTCCAGTTCGATCTGTTCAATGAGAAAAACAAACCCTTGGCGATCCGGCATCTGGTAGAGAATATCAAGAAACATAATTATACGCTTACCACTGGCTTTATCGGTACGCCTTACCTGAATTTGGTATTATCCGACAATGGTTATGACGATGTCGCCTATAAATTATTTGAGCAAACCGCCTATCCTTCATGGCTATACCCTGTCCTGCAAGGCGCAACCACGATTTGGGAACGTTGGAATTCCTACACGTTGGTAAATGGCTTCGGCCCTGTGGATATGAACTCTTTCAACCATTATTCGTATGGCGCTATCGAGGAGTGGATGATAGCTTATACCTTGGGTATCCAGCGGGATGAGGAACAACCCGCCTATAAGCACATCATCCTTCAACCCCGTATCGGCGGAACCTTCTCGTTCATCCGGGGTCATTACGATTCCGCCTATGGCCGTATCGAGAGTGGATGGCAAATCCAAAAAGAAGGGCTATATATACGAGGCAACCATTCCCGCTAATACGACGGCTACCTTATATCTGCCCGCCAAATCGGAGAAGTCCGTTCGTATGGAGAAAGGGCAGGAGGGGATCACGCCCGTGGGATTGAAGGATGGGAAGGCTGTGTACCGATTGGGATCGGGGAGCTACCGGATATACGTGGATTGAATATTTCCCAAATATCCCGCCCGCGTCGGGTGCGCGGTCGAATCTTGGAGAAATGCGACGCTTCTCACCCGGTGTAAGGTCAGATTTTGTAAAAACGATAGTGCCCGGCCTTATTAAAATCTGTACATTCGCGCAAAAATAAATAAGAACATTGTTCATGATTGTTTAATTCTAATTAGATCAAGCGAGAATGTCAATACGAAAATCGGATCGCATTATCAGCGTGGAGCACGTATCGAAGTATTTTGGCGAGAAGGCCGTGCTGAATGATGTAAATTTACAGGTCCGCAAGGGCGAGTTTGTAACCATTTTGGGGCCTTCCGGTTGCGGAAAGACTACCCTGTTGCGTTTGATAGCCGGCTTCCAGACGGCCTCCGAGGGCGTTATCACGATGTCCGGGAAGGAGATTACGCAGACGCCGCCGCATAAACGCCCCGTAAATACGGTATTCCAGAAATATGCTTTATTTCCACATCTGAATGTGTACAATAATATCGCCTTTGGCCTGAAGCTGAAGAAACTTCCTTCCGCCACGATCGAGAAGAAAGTGAAACAGGCGTTGAAAATGGTAGGGTTGACAGACTATGAGGATCGGGATGTCGATTCCCTTTCCGGTGGCCAGCAGCAACGTGTGGCGATTGCTCGCGCTATCGTGAATGAGCCGGAGGTGTTATTGCTGGATGAGCCGTTGGCGGCCTTGGACTTGAAGATGCGCAAGGACATGCAAATGGAATTGAAAGAGATGCATAAGTCCTTAGGCATTACGTTCGTGTACGTGACCCACGACCAAGAGGAAGCGCTGACGCTGAGCGACACGATCGTTGTCATGAGCGAGGGAAAGATCCAGCAAATCGGTACCCCGATCGATATTTATAACGAGCCGGTCAATTCGTTCGTCGCTGATTTCATCGGTGAGAGTAACATCTTGAACGGGACGATGATCAAGGATAGGCAAGTCTCTTTCGCCGGTCATGAGTTCGAGTGCGTGGATGAGGGATTTGGGGAGCAAATGCCGGTAGATGTCGTGTTGCGCCCCGAGGATATTTACATCTTCGAGCCGTCGGAGGCGGCGATGTTGACGGGTACGGTAACCTCCTCCATCTTTAAGGGTGTGCATTACGAGATGATGGTGCAAACCCCGAACGGATACGAGTTCATGGTACAGGATTACCACTGTTTCGAGGCAGGTAGCGGGGTCGGGCTTCTTATCAAGCCTTTCGATATCCATGTAATGAAGAAAGAGCGTATTTGCAATACCTTCGAGGGAAAGCTTATCGACGCTACGCATGTGGAATTCCTAGGCTGTACGTTCGAATGTAAGGAAGTAACCGATATAGAGCCAAATACGCCTGTGAAAGTCGAGATCGATTTTAAAGATGTGATCTTGGAGGATAACGAGGAAGACGGTCGCTTGACCGGAGAAGTAAAATTTATCCTCTACAAAGGCAACCATTATCATCTGACCGTGTTTACGGATTGGGACGAGGACATCTTTGTCGATACCAACGATGTATGGGATGATGGAGATCATGTCGGCATAACGATCGCCCCGGATAAAATTCGAATTATTCATGCTTAAAAAGGGAAGGAAGTGATCAATACGTTTTCTGCATTTTTTATGAGACGAAGGAACTGGACCATTCCTTATGTCCTGTTCTTGGCCATCTTTGTCGTGATACCGCTCCTCTTGATCGTGTATTACGCCTTTACGAATGACGAGGGGATGTTTACCTTCGCCAATTTCCGTAAGTTTATGATCCATCCCGAGGCGATAAACACCTTCGTGTATTCAGTCGGGATCGCTTTGATAACGACCATTCTTTGTCTGCTGCTGGGATATCCGGCCGCTTGGATATTGAGCCAAGCCCGATTTAATACTTCCCGTACGATGGTCGTTTTGTTTATCCTTCCGATGTGGGTCAATATCTTGATCCGTACGTTGGCTACCGTGGCTTTGTTCGATTTCTTGAATTTCCCGCTGGGAGAGGGGGCCTTGATCTTTGGTATGGTGTACAACTTCCTGCCCTTTATGATCTACCCGATTTATAATACACTCCAGAAAATGGATCACAGCTTGATAGAGGCGGCGCAAGACTTGGGGGCGAATCCGTCGCAGGTATTTATCAAGGCCGTATTCCCACTATCGATGCCGGGAGTGATGAGCGGTATCATGATGGTGTTTATGCCGACCATCTCTACGTTTGCCATCGCCGAATTGTTGACGATGAACAATATCAAGCTCTTCGGTACGACCATACAGGAGAATATCAATAACGGTATGTGGAACTACGGGGCGGCGCTTTCTCTTATCATGTTGTTATTAATCGGAATCACGGGATTGTTCAGCAATGAGAGCAGTGATTCGGCGAATGAGGGAGGGCTTATCTGATGGTGAAATATTTAGCTAAGGGATATCTGTGGGCTTTGCTTTTTTGTTGCTCTACTCGCCGATCCTGATTATCATGATCTTCTCGTTCACGGAGGCGAAAGTGCTGGGTAACTGGACCGGGTTCTCCACGAAATTATATAGCTCCCTTTTTGCCGGCAACGTGCAGCACTCGTTGGTAAGCGCCCTTTGGAATACGTTCGCTATCGCCATGATAGCCGCTACGGTATCTACCTTGTTGGGAAGCGTGGCCGCTATCGGGATCTTTAATTTGAAGGCGAGGGCCCGCAATGCCGTGAGCTTTGTCAATAACATCCCGATGTTGAATCCGGATATCATCACCGGTATTTCCTTGTTCCTGTTGTTTGTCAGCTTAGGGATCTCTCAAGGTTTGACGACGGTCGTGCTGGCGCATATCACGTTCTGTACGCCGTATGTGGTATTAAGCGTCATGCCCCGCTTGAAACAAATGAACCAGAATATCTACGAGGCGGCGTTGGATTTGGGGGCGACTCCGTTTCAGGCCTTGCGGAAGGTGATCTTCCCGGAAATCCGTCCGGGTATGATCAGTGGTTTTATCCTTGCCTTCACGCTCTCTATCGACGATTTCGCCGTGACCATATTTACGATTGGTAATGAGGGCTTGGAAACCCTTTCCACCTTTATCTATGCGGATGCCCGGAAAGGAGGATTGACCCCGGAGTTGCGTCCCCTCTCAACGATTATATTCGTAACCGTGTTAGTATTGTTGATTGTTATAAATAAACGTGCTGAGAAAGCGAAGCGAGCGTAAATGAAAATGAAGAAATTTATATCGATTTTGTCTGTTTTGGCCCTGCTTATGGGGCTGTTCACTTCTTGCGGGCGCTCGGACGAGGAGAGAAGTAAGATATTGAAGATTTATAACTGGGGAGATTATATCGACGAGGACGTCCTGACGGATTTCCCGAAATGGTATAAGGAACAGACGGGTGAGGAGGTCCGGATTATCTATCAGGTCTTTGATATCAACGAGATCATGTTGACCAAGATCGAACGGGGGCATGAGGATTTCGACTTGATTTGCCCTTCGGAGTATATCCTTGAGCGCATGCTGCGGAAAAATCTCTTGCTACCGATCGACCGCAATTTCGGGAAGACACCGGATTATATCAACAATGTCTCTCCCTATATCCAAGCGGAACTGAATAAATTGAGTCAGCCGGGCCGGAAGACTACCGACTACGTGGTTCCTTATATGTGGGGGAACCGCCGGCCTGTTGTATAATAAAGCCGATGTCTCGAGGGACGAGGTAATGTCGTGGAAATGCCTTTGGGACCCTCGTTTCAGGAATAAGATCTTGATGAAGGATAGCTATCGCGACGCTTATGGAACCGCCATCATCTACGCCCATGCGAGGGAATTGGCGAATGGTACCATCACGGTGGAGCAATTGATGAACGATAGCTCCCCGGAAATGATCGCTATCGCCGAGGAATACTTGAAGAAGATGAAACCGAATATCGCCGGTTGGGAGGCCGATTTCGGTAAGGAGATGATGACGAAAGGAAAGGCGTGGCTGAATTTCACTTGGAGCGGCGATGCGGTCTGGGCCATGGAAGAGGCGAGTGCCGTAGGCGTAGATCTGGGGTATGAGGTTCCTTTGGAGGGTAGTAATATCTGGTACGATGGTTGGGCGATCCCTAAATACGCTCGCAACGTGAAGGCGGCCAGTTATTTTATGGACTATCTATGCCGTCCGGACATCGTCAGCCGTAATATGGAAGTGACCGGATATGTCAGCACCGTGGCCACCCCGGAAATATTGGCGGAAAAGATCGATACGACGCGGACCGAGTTCTCGGACGTAAGTTATTTCTTCGGACCGGGAGCGGAGCGTATCCAGATAGACCCGGCTCAATATCCGGACCGGAAGGTCGTGGAACGTTGTGCCATGATCCGTGATTTCGGGAACGAGACGGAGGTGGTTCTGGAAATGTGGAGCCGGGTAAAAAGGTGACAATCTTAACTCTTGGATTGTTATATTGATATTCGCTGTTTTCGGCTTGTTGTTTGTCTGGGTCGTTTACAAGCGGATCAATCGTTATCAACAGAAAAGACGACATCGCAGACGTCGTAGCTGGTATAAAAAGAAATGATATGGAAGGCATAAAGAACTTGATTATAGACTTGGGCGGTGTGCTTATTAACCTGACTCGCAACCGTTGTATCGAGGCTTTCGAGAATCTGGGCGTGGAGAATATCCGGGAGCAGATCACGAATAACTATCAACATAAGGACTTGTTTGAGCGATTAGAGTTGGGAACGATTTCGGTGGAACAGTTTCGCGATGATATTCGTGCCTTATCGGGGAAGCCCCTGACGGACGAACAAATCGACACGGCATGGATCGCCATGTTGGGAGACGTCCCGGAAAATAAGTTGCGTCTGCTATTGGAGCTTCGTGAACGCTATAATACGATGCTTCTGAGCAATACGAACGAGCTTCATTGGAAATGGTCCGAAGATACCTATTTCTCTTATCAAGGTCTTTGTGCCCAAGATTTCTTCCATAAGATTTACCTCTCTTACGAATTGCATATGCTGAAGCCGAACGCGGATATTTTTGAGTACGTACTGAAGGACTCGAATCTTTTAGCCGAGGAGACTATGCTGATTGATGACGCTTCCGTGAATTGCCGGGCGGCTGAATTATTGGGAATGAAGTCCTATATGCCGCAGCAAAGGGAGGATTGGTCGCATCTATTCAAATGAAGGCCGGTCATTGTTTGGTCCCGGCCTAAATGTCTTTAACCTTTAGGATATTATACGAGGTACCAAGATCATACACATCATTCCCGTCTACTTTCTTGATGTACTTTACGACACGGATGGTGACGGGAAGGATGATAACCTCGTACAAGGATTTAAGTACCGCCTGCGTCCCGATCATGATAAGCAATTCTCCGGCCGGGATCAATCCGGCGAAGGCGATCGGGAAAAAGATCAGGGAATCGGCGCTCTCACCGATAAGGGTAGATACGATCGCTCGTAACGAGAAATTCTTTCCGTTGGAGGCGATTTTCATTTTGCTCATCACATAGGCGTTCAGGAAAGAACCGGCCAAAAACGCTATCAAGCTGGCGACCGCTATACGTGGGGCCATCCCGAAGACGAAATTGAAACCTTCCTCCCCCTCCCAGAAAGGGGCGGCCGGTAATAATACCGCCAATTGCGCGAAAGCGATCACTAGGAAATTAGAGGCGAAGCCACTCCAGATAATTAGCCGTGCCTTCTTGAATCCCCACACTTCCGCTATACAATCATTGATGATATACGAGATCGGGAATACGATCAAACCTGCGGTAGCCGTTATACCGCCTACTTGCACTACTTTTGTCTCTAAAAGATTGGACGCTACAAGGCATATATTAAAAAGTATACCTAGCAGCATGAAAGGTACTGTAACTGTTTTTTGCATGTCTTCTTGTTTTTAACGAGGTTTTCAAGCACTCGGGACGCAAAGGTACGAAAATTCTTATTAAAAACGATGGGTATAGCAGATACCGATCGCATGGCGGTAATTCACGGGATCGTCTACATTAAATATATGGTAGCGATAATAGAGTTGGAGGTTATTGTTCGGGTTTAGTTGGTAATTACTTCCTGTGGAGAAACGGATCTTATCGGACCGCATCTTATTTCGCGTATCATTGAAGACCTCGGTGTAGGCAAAAGGACAGAAACCACTCTTGCCGATCTTATAGGAGAGGGTCAGCATCGAACGCAGATAATTCTTGGGATGTTCGGCGTGAACCTTATAGGTACTTTGAAAACGTTCCCGGACAGAGAGGGTAAAACGTCCGGCCGAATAAGTCCCCGTAGCGTAGAGATAATATCGGTTTCGTAACTCGTCGGATGCCTTGTATCGTGCTAGAGACATATATCCGCTTCCTGCCAGAAGATATTTATTAAACTTGTAGTTTACCTCAACGGTGGTGAGGAACCATTCCGCTTCCTTAAAGTCATCTCTCGGACGGATGTCCTCTTCTACAAGAAAGGAAAAATGCTTATAGATTTTTTCCGCATAGGCTCGCCTTGAAATACACACCTGCGCCTTCCATTCCGTATAGGGATGAAGTGCATCCTATTATAAAGAATAGGATCAGATAAATAGATCGTTTTGTATATGATGTGTTTTTCATGTAGAGTGACTTCCGATGCAAAAGTAGTGTTTTTGGATGTAATACCAACGCCTCAGGATATTATATCCGATTTTTCTTATATTTGTCTCCTATTAACTATCAAATTCGAATACATGGAAAACATATCAAGAAGAACGGCTATCAAGACATTTTTAGCTGGAGGCGTGGCTTTGGCGACTACAGGTATCGAGGCGGCAGCCGCCGCGAAAAAGAAAACAGACGTGAAGGAACCCTTGAAAGGAAATGTCCGCCACTCCGTAAGTAAATGGTGTTTCGGCGATTATAAGCTGGATGAGTTCTGTGAGATCTGCAAGCATATAGGGATTGAATCCGTTGAGTTGCTGGACCCGGTAGATTGGCCGATCGTACAAAAACATGGCCTGACGGTGGCGATGGCGCAAGGGGCCGGGCTTGGAATAGATCGAGGTTTCAATGATCCGGCCTTGCATGACGAGTTGGTCGCCAGTTATGAGAAGGTGATCCCGATGGTGGCGGACGCTGGATTGACAAACTTGATTTGCTTCTCCGGCAGACGTAATGGCGTAACGGACTTGCAAGGCTGGGAGAACTGCGAGAAGGGGTTGAAGCGCCTTATCCCGTTAGCGGAGAAACACAAGGTCGTCTTGACCATGGAGCTTTTGAACAGTGTCGGTCATAAGGATTATCTGTGCGATCATACGGTTTGGGGTGCGGAGCTTTGTCGCCGTATCGGTTCCCCTAATTTTAAGTTACTATATGATATTTATCATATGCAGATCATGGAGGGGAATATCATCGAGAATATCCGGAAATACCATCCTTATTTCTCGCACGTACATACCGGTGGAAGTCCGGGCCGTGCCGAGATCGACGAGACGCAGGAACTTTATTATCCGGCTATCATCAAGGCTCTTATGGAGACAGGCTATAAAGGCTTCGTTGGGCAGGAGTTCGTCCCCGCCCAAGAAGACAAGATCGCTTCCTTGGAGAAGTGTATCCGTATCTGTGATGTATAGGGCTATTTAGTAATAACTTACAGTGCCAAGCCGGTGCCGTTATAGTGGCACGGCTGTGCCACCAGCGTGGCATCGTTGTGCCATTGCTATGGCATCGTCGTGCCATCGCCGTGGCATTATCGTGCCATAAGGGTGGCACGACTATAATACTAGAATGACAAAGACCTTGAATTTATTTTTTCCAGCCATGTTACGTTTTCTTTTCTCGATTGTCATTAAGATAGAATGGAACAAGAACAGTTTAAAAAAGAGATATTGCCTTTGCGGGAGAAACTATTCCTTTATGCGAGAAGGCTGCTGGATAACCCGGAGGATGCCGAGGATGTCATGCAGGAAGTCTTTTTGAAGCTGTGGTATATGCGTGGCGAGTTGGACTATTATAATAATGTAATGGCCTTGTCCGTACAAATCACCAAGCACCTTTGCCTAAACCGGATGAAAGTCCGTGAACGCACGGAAGGTGAGGCGGGCGAACAATTCTTTATCTGCGATGCTTCCACGCCTTATACCCAGCTGGAACAAAAAAGACAGTTTGGAGCATGTAATGCGGCTTATCAATAAACTACCGGGACTTCAACAGACCATTCTTCGCATGAAACACGTGGATGGTTTCGAGGTGGAGGAAATCGCCGGGTTGACCGGAAGTACCCCCGAGGCGGTACGTATGAATCTTTCCCGTGCCCGTAAACGGGTGAGAGAGCAATTCTTTAAAATGCAGACGTTATGAAAACAGAGGAATACAAGTCTATAGAGGATTTATTAGACCGCTTCTTCGAGGGCCGGACCTCGAACGAGGAGGAGCGAGTGTTGTATGAGTTTTTCGCCCGTCCGGATATTCCCGCCCATCTGGAACGTTATCGGGAGGTATTCGGATATTTCGAGAGTGGCATTGCCTTGGATTTTAGCGAGACTCCGGAATTGAGGCTACCCGCTAAGGAAATTTCTTATAAACGAAAAATAGGATGGGCAATCGCAGTTTGCGTGGCGGCTTCTCTTTTGTTGTTTTTGGTGAATACGGTCTTTATGAATCAAAATGCTTCTTTTAACCCTTATGAGGGAAGCTACATCGTGCGCAATGGTGTCGTAATGACAGATATAAAGAAGATACAACCCGAATTGGAGGTCATATCCCGAGCGGCGGAAGCGATGGAGAAGAATGCGGATCAGCTCTTAAGAAATGCGGATGAAATAGCTTATTTGCCGGAAAGGATGAATAAGCGGTTCGAGAAGAAACGGGAGACTCTACTGAGGAATATTCCGGATACTCAGGTACGTAAGGAGGTTTATAAGATCTTGGAATTGGATAAATAGTAAATTAACTAATAAACAAAAGAAGTTATGAAAGCAAGTAAATGTTTTTGGGTGGCATTATGCCTTTTGGTGGGAAATTTCAGTACAGAGTTATGGGCACAGAAGAATTTGGAGGCTGTCGTGCAGAAATGTAAAGCGGATAAGACGATCGATAAAAGCGTAGTAACGAATAAAGATCCGAAAACTAAAAAGGTATATAAGATAGTCTCTTCTTTCGTCGTGGAGGGCCACGCCGCATTACAACAAGAAATTAAATCCGCTTTTGAGCGGACAAGGAAGAGGCTTATCAAGTGATCGAGAATGAGAACGATGGGGTGGTTAGTTGGTTTATCCGTTTCTCGAAGGGTAAAAATACAGTTTCTTATTCTATAAATGTTGATGAAGAGGAGCTTCTCTTGACAGTCATTGAGAACTTCGACATGCCGGAGGAAAAAGATATAGAGATAAGATCAAGTAGTGACATGTAGGTTTTACTATGTAGATAAGTCAACAATAGCACCTCTCATCTGTGAAGCTGGGAGGTGTTTCTTTATGTCGAGATATTGGATAGTAGTGTCTAAATTTTGTACACCACTGTCAAATAATTGGACAGTCTGTTTTGGAAAGTAAAATACTACTTGTTTGAGAATTAAATATTTAGTTAGTTTGGCACACTATTTGAATTAGATATGGTAAATTAAATAGTTAGATAACAATTAAAACAAATACAGTCATGATTAAGATCGAAGGTTTAAGTAAGTTTTTCCGTACGGAAGAGGTTGAGACAATTGCGTTGAATAAGGTTTCTTTGGAGGTAAAAGATGGCGAGTTCGTCGCTGTCATGGGACCTTCCGGTTGCGGTAAATCAACATTGTTGAATATTCTGGGTTTGCTGGATAATCCTTCCGAGGGAAATTATTACTTGGGCGACCAAGAGGTAGGACACTTGAAAGAGAAAGAGCGTACGCAGGTCCGTAAGGGAAACATCGGTTTCGTGTTCCAGAGCTTCAACTTGATAGACGAGTTGAACGTTTTTGAGAACGTGGAGCTGCCGTTGACTTATCTAAAGATCAAGGCGTCGGAGCGTAAGCAGATGGTAACGGATATCTTGAAGCGGATGAATATCAGCCACCGTGCGGCTCACTTCCCTCAGCAACTCTCCGGAGGTCAGCAGCAGCGTGTGGCGATCGCTCGTGCGGTAGTTTCCAACCCGAAGATAATCTTGGCCGATGAGCCAACGGGTAATTTGGATTCCAAGAACGGTGCCGAGGTTATGCAGCTGCTCACCGAGCTGAATAAGGAGGGAACGACAATCGTAATGGTGACGCACTCCAAGCACGACGCGGGTTTCGCCCACCGTGTGATCAATTTATTCGACGGTAGCGTTGTTTCTTCCGTTAGTGAATTTATTTAGTCAACATGACATAAACACATACACACAAGAGTTTTTTATAAGCTAATTGGCCTGTGAAGGTCGGTTAGCTTTCAATTTAACTTAAATACAAATCGATGAGACAGCTATATTATACAATCCGTTATTTACTTCGAGGCCGAGGGGGAAATGTGATCAAGGTTCTGTCCTTGACACTAGGACTTGGAGTGGGATTGATCCTGTTCGCTAGGGTCGCTTTTGAATTGAGCTTCGATACATTCTTTGACCAAGTGGAAGATTTGTATAGCGTGCATGTGCGATACAATGATGATAAAACGGGAGAGGAAGATGGGTCTCGTATCCTATTTGCCCCGATCCCGGAGGCTTTGCGGCAAGAGTTCCCCGAGATACAGTATGCGACGGTTTGCCGGAGAAGATACGGAGCCGTATTGTATCATGGTGAGGATCGGTTCAAGCCCCGTTTGATGATGGCGGATTCCCCTCTTTTTCCGTACGATGGGAATCAAGGTGCTAAGAGGGGATGATCGTTTGTTGGGAATCGAAGATCAAGTTTTCTTATCGGAAAAAATGGCTGAACGTATATTTGGCAAGGAAGATCCGATCGGGAAACAACTGCTGTACGGAAAAAACTATCCTTATACGGTGGCCGGGATATTCCGTGACATACCGGAAAATAGTCATTTACGTTTTGACGCTGTCGCTTCTTTCATTAATATGAAAACCCAGTTCGGTACCTATGCCGGTTGGGGTGCCGACGATAGTTATCTGGGCTATATCCGCCTGAAACCGGGTGTGTTCCCGGAACAAATCAATCAGAAAATACCGGCTTTATTGCCTAAATATATAGATGTAGAAAGAGAGAGGAAACAAGGTTTTGATATGGAGCTTTATATCAAGCCGGTCTCGGAGATATATACGCAAAGTACCGAGGTGAAGCGGATGGTGGTGATCATGAGCGTACTGGCTTTCGCTTTGTTATTCGTGGCGGCGATGAATTATATCTTGAACTCGGTATCTTCTCTGCCGATCCGGGCGAGATCCGTAGGAGTACACAAATGTAATGGAGCTTCCAGCAAGGACATTTTCAATATGTTCTTGTTTGAGACGGCGGCTTTATTTGTAGTGGCTCTTGTATGTATGGCATTGCTTTTATTCGCTTTCCGGGAATATGTAGCGGATATGGCGGCTGTTCCTACTTTGGGCACTTTATTGAATGCGCAGACTATATGGCTTCCTGCGATCATGATCTTGGCTATATTCATTTTGTCCGCCTTGCTACCGGCCCGTTTGTTCAGCGTTATCCCGGTTACCCAAGTATTCCGGGTATCTACTTCGGGTAAGCAGGGATGGAAGCGGAGTTTGCTCTTTATCCAGTTTGGGGAATTGCGTTTGTCATTACATTATTGGTGATCGTGTTATTGCAATATGATCGGCTAATGAATAATGATTTAGGATATGATCCGGAAAATATAGTGTATGCCCCCTTGAATAATATGGATGATCCGGAAACGGCCAAACTTACCGCCGAGTTCAAGAAGTTACCTTATGTCACGGCTACGGGGCTTTCGTCAATGGACATTCTAAGTGGTTATGGTGGTTTCCCTATTCTGGATAATGAGAAAAACTGGCTGTTCACGGCCCGACAGGTAAACTATGATGCCGATTATCTCTCTCTGATGAAAATCCCCTTGCTTGAGGGGCAACCACTAAAAGGTGACGGGGATATTTTAGTGAATGAGTCATTCGTGAGTAAACGTGGGTGGACGGATGCTGCGATCGGTAAATATATTTATGATGATGAGGGTAATTTAAAAGGAAAAATAGTGGGTGTAACCCGTGATTTCATGGTGAATTCCTTCTTCACTCCCCAGTTACCGGTCATCATGTTTGGTAGTGACCGGATGAGTTATTGTAACTTTACGGTTCGTGTCTCCGAGCTAACTCCGGAATATTTGCGGGAAATGAATGATCGGATCGCGGAACTATTTCCGGATGAGGATGTCGGTTTTACGGTGCTGAAAACGATTATAGAGTCTCAGTATGAGGGAACCCGTCATTTCCGTGACGGTGTCTTTGTTGCCTCGATCGCTATCTTGCTGCTCACCTTCATGGGAGTATTAGGATATATTACGGACGAGATGCACCGTAGGAGCAAGGAGATAGCGATTCGCAAGGTGAATGGAGCGACGGCCCCGAATATTTTACGTCTTTTATCTAAGGACGTTTTGGTCACGGCTTTCCCGGCTATCCTTTTAGGAGTGATAGCCTCACGAGTCGTGGGAGAGAGCTGGTTGAGGCAATTCGCGGATAAGATACCGCTGACTGTTTTTATTTTCATATCTACGGCTCTACTGGTTCTAGCTATCATTTGGGGATGCGTGATCCTGAAATCTTGGAATATCGCCAATGAGAATCCGGTCCGTAGCATTAAGAACGAATAATATAACAGGTAATATAAAATTACGTATGAAAACTATTTTGAGGAATCTCTTGAGTGTATTGCGCCGTTTCAAGATGGCGACACTTTTAAATGTATTAGGACTATCTGTGGCTTTTTTTCTGCTTTCATCTTGATTATGATGCAAGTCGAGTATGATCAGAATTTTGACCGAGGATATACGGATACGGAATCTATATTTCGGGTAGAAGCTATGTTTGAGGATGGTGGGCAGGCAGTTATTTGCCGTCCGCTGGCCGATGCTTTTATCCAATCCTCGCCTCATATCGTAGCTGGGACCTTGGCGAATCCTTGGGGAGGGGACTTGTTTTTCTCTGTAGAAGAGAATGGTGTACGGAATACTTTTAAGGAACAATGTATAAATGTTTATCCTGAATTCACGAAGGTATTTGACTTTAAATTTCAGGAAGGAAATCCGGAGGCGTTACAGGAGCCAAACGTTGTTTTGTTGCCGCAGAGCATGGCTCAGAAGTTTTTTGGGAATCAATCGGCTGTAGGCAAGCAATTGAAGTTTGAGAATGGAGATCATCTAACGGTAGGTGGAGTGTATAAGGATTATCCACGGAATTCATCTGTACGGAATTGTATTTATCAAAAGATGGACCCGAAGGAAAACGCCCAAAGCTGGGGAAACTGGAATTATATTTTCTATATCCGTTTGGACAATCCGAAGAATGTCGAGGGGTTATTTGAAAATTTCAAGGCACATTTTGATCCTGCTCTAATAAAGGATAATAGTTTCTCATGGGGGGGATCTGGAATGACTTTCCGTATTAATCCGTTGCCTGATGTTCATTATACGACTGATGTAAAATATGACCAGACCCCGAAAGCCAGCAGGCAAACTTTGATGATATTATTTGCCATAGCTATCGTGATCGTGGTAATCGCCGGAATTAATTTCACGAATTTCAGTACGGCACTTACCCCGATGCGTATTAAGAGTATTAATACACAAAAAGTATTAGGGGGAAAAGAATCTGTGATCCGTTTTGCTTTGATTTTAGAAGCGGTGTTAATAAGTATAATCTCTTATTTGTTAGGACTGCTATTAGTTTATATTGCGGGGAAGACGGAAATAGCCTCATTGATAAATGCCGATATTTCGTTATCAATGCATATCGGATTGGTTTTGGCTACAGCTTTTTATCTCAATAGCTACCGGGTTTCTTGCCGGTATATATCCAGCATATTATATGACTTCTTTCCCACCGGCTTTAGTGTTGAAAGGTAGTTTTGGCTTGTCTCCGAAGGGACGTCAATTACGAAATGCATTGATAGGAGTGCAGTATGTAGCTTCTTTCGGATTAATTATTGGTGCTACATTCATGTATTTGCAGAATTATTATATGCAAAACACCCCTCTCGGTTATGATAAGGATGAGATAATTATTACGAATATGAATAACAATATCCGGAAAAGTCGGGATGCCTTCGCCAGCCAAGTGAAATCTTTCTCCGGTATCGAAGAGGTTACATATGCGGAGATGCTCCTTTCTAGTCAGGACCAATACATGGGATGGGGACGTAAATACCGGGATAAGGATATACAATTCCAATGTCTACCGGTTGAACCTTCTTTTTTGAAGGTGATGAATGTGAAAATATCGGAAGGTCGTGATTTCCGGGAGGAAGATAAGGCGAAACGTTATGGCACGTTTGTCTTTAACGAACGTGCCCGGACAGAATATGGGCTGGAGATAGGATCTTTAATAGATAGTATGGAGATTGTCGGTTTTATGCCGGATGTTAAATTCGCCTCTTTCCGTACGGAGGTAACGCCTATGGCCTTTTTTGTATGGGGTACTAATAATTGGGGAAACCAACCTAATTACGCTTATATAAAGGTAAAAGCCGGCTCTGACTTACGGGGGCTATGCAACATGTCAAGACTACGCTTCAATCATTTGATCCGGAATACCCGTTTAATGTCCGTTTCTTCGATGAGGTATTGAACGGACTTTATGAGAAAGAGAGAAGCCTCAGTTCATTGATTACCTTATTTAGTTTAATCGCGATCTTTATCTCGGTGGTAGGGGTATTCGGTTTGGTCGTATTCGATAGTGAGTACCGGAAGAAAGAGATCGGTATCCGTAAGGTATTAGGCTCTACTACCGAGGAGATTATCGTGATGTTTAACAAGACATACATAAGAATCTTATGTGTTTGTTTTGGGGGCGCCTATCGCCGGTTATGTGGTACATCGATGGCTTGAGAATTTCGCTTATAAGACTCCTATGTATTGGTGGGTGTATTTGATCGCTTTTGCTATCATAGCGGTTATCACGATATTGACTGTCACTTTCCAGAACTGGCGTGCGGCGAACGAGAATCCGGTACATAGTATCAAGAATGAATAGAAGATTTTTGTAGAATCATATTGCTGTTTTCATAGAAAAGTATGTGTCCAATAATTGTACAATGGTGTCCAATTATTGGACACTTCTGTTTTATGAATTGAGAATTAATTTATTGAATATTAGTTTGATATGTAGTTTGGCACGTTATTTGAATATTATTAGATGGATTTGAGTATAATAAATTAAAACAAATACAGCCATGATTAAGATCGAAGGTTTAAGTAAGTTTTTCCGTACGGAAGAGGTTGAGACAATTGCGTTGAACAAGGTTTCTTTGAATATCTTGAAACGAATGAATATCAGCCATCTTATTTAAGGAATACTCTTTTTGGGTCGATTTTAGTATCAATAAAATAGAGTAAGTTATGAAAACAATCATACGCAATTTCATCAATGTATTAATACGTTTCAAGGTAGCTACCTTTTTTGAATGTAGCGGGATTAGCGGTCGCTTTCGCCGCGTTTTTAATTATCATGATGCAAGTAAGCTTTGAGCATAACTTCGATCGTTGTCATCCGAACTCGACCCGGATTTATCGGATGGGGCTTTCTTTCCCGGATGGAGCGAGCATGATCCATTGCCGCCCGTTGATAGAGTCGTTTATCCACTCTTCCCCGCATATTGAGGCCGGTACGTTAATTAATCCGTATATAGGAGAGATGTATGTGACTGTTACAAGAAAAGAGGGAAAGCAAGGTTTCAAGGAGACGATCATAACTTGCCATCCGGAGATTACCCGGATGTTCCAGTTTACGATGCGTGAAGGAGAATCTTCTTGCTTGTCGGAACCGGAAAAAGCCTTGATACCGGAAAGTATGGCTCACCGGTTATTTGGAAAGGAATCGGCAATTGGAAAGCAGATCGTTTCCGATGGTGGGATCTGGACAAAACCGGGTGTGAAATATTTGGTCGTAGGAGGTGTTTATAAGGATTTCCCGGAAAACACACAGTTGAAAAACGTGATTTATACAGAGATGTCTCCGGATTACGCACTGACGAATTGGATAAGTAGTAACTATTTCTGTTACGTGATGCTAGATCCTTCTGCTTCCCCGAAAGAAGTGGCTGGGAACTTTGATGCCCATTTTGACTATTCGAAGCAATATGGGGATATGGCGAAAGATATACATGCCGAGCTGGTCCCCCTAACCGATATTTATTATATGAACGAGGATTCCAGCGGAAGTTTAGTGAAAAGCGGTAGTGCGGAGAAAACCCGGCTACTGATGCTGATCGCTTTTCTGGTGATTATCGTGGCGGGTATCAACTTCACGAATTTTAGTACCTCTTTGGCGCCTTTGCGCATCAAGAGTATCAACACGCAAAAAGTGCTGGGGAGTTCTGCCGGCATATTACGTGCTTCCCTGTTATTTGAGGCCGTGGGCATTAGCTTGCTTGCTTTCCTTTGTTCTTTGTTTATCGTTTGGGGATTAGGACATATGGGATGGTTGTATTTCGTGCAAGCGGATACGGCACTGTCCGCTTATCCCGGTTTGGTGGGAGGCTTGGCAGCATTGTCTGTTATAATAGGTCTTATCGCGGGGATCTATCCATCTTTGTATATGACATCTTTTCCTCCGGCAGTGGTTTTGAAAGGCTCCTTCGGGCTTTCTTCCTCGGGGAAGAAGTTGCGTACGGCATTGATCGGTTTTCAGTTTGTGGTCTCTATCGTGTTGATTATATCAGCCATGTTCGTTCGTCAGCAAAATAGGTTCATGCAAAAGTACTCTTTAGGCTTCGACAAGGATCAGGTAGTGGTTGTCGAGTTGAATGGGAATATTATGCGTAACCATAAGGATAGTTACGTGGGCGGATTGAAAGAATATCCGGGGATAGAGGATGTGGCGTTTTGTCGCCAGAAGTTCGGGTCGGAGGATAGTTACCGTACGTGGTCTGGCATCTATAAGGAACAGAGTGTCGGTTTTACGTCTCTCGCTGTCTCTTGGAATTTCTTCAAGGTAATGGGTATTCCCTTGATCGGGGGCGGATGCCTACCGAGTCTGATGAGAAAGGCAACAGCTATAGCTATGTATTCAATAAACAAATGCGGGATAAATGGAGCATGGAGCCGAATGATATCATGCGGATTCCATGGCTTGAGGAGGAGTCGGCCGATGGTTCCTTGATCGGGTTTGTGGATGATGTCAAATTCACCTCCTTGCGACAGGGCGTCTCCGAGTTAGGTTTTGTTATCAATGAACCCAGCTTGATGCTGTATTCGTTTATCCGGGTGAAGGCGGGAAGCGATATCGTGGGTGTGGTGGATCATATCCGCCAGACGGTGGCTCGCTTGGACCCTACCTATCCTTGTGAGGTGGAATTTTATGATGAGATTTTCGATCATTTATATCATCAGGAACGGAATTTAAGTACGATGATTTTATTGTTTAGCCTGTTGGCTGTGATTATCTCTATTGTCGGTATATTCGGCCTCGTTATATTCGAGACCCAGTATCGCCGGAAAGAGATCGGCATTCGTAAGGTATTCGGGGCCACGGTTCATGAGATCTTGGTTATGTTCAATAAGATTTATTTCCGTATTGTCTGCGTTTGCTTTATCATAGCGGCTCCCTTGGCTTATTATGGCGTACGGAAATGGTTAGAGGGTTTCGCTTATAAAACTCCTATTTATTGGTGGATATTTGCGTTCGCTCTATTAATAGTCTCCTTAATAACGATGTTTACGGTAACTTTCCAGAACTGGCGTGCGGCGAACGCGAACCCGGTGGATAGCATTAAGACGGAATAATAAATGAAACTATAATAATAAGATGAAAACGATTATTCGGAACTTTCTGAGTGTGTTGAGGCGGTTTAAAATGGCGACCGCATTGAACGTAGCCGGTCTTGCGGTTGCTTTCGCCGCTTTTATCGTGATTTTGATACAGATTAATTTTGAGCGGACTTTTGATCGTTGCCATCCTACGTCCGGGCGGATTTTTAGGGTGGACTTGACCATTCCGGGTACTTTCGGGACAATATTACCCCGTGCCTTTGTGGAGGCTGTCATCCAATCTTCCCCGCATATAGAGGCGGGTACATTGTTGACTCCTTCTTTTGGCCAGAATGGTGTTTATCTCTCGGTGGATAGAAACGGGCAACCGTTTGGGTTTAAGGAAATCGTGACAACCTGCCACGCTAGTTTACCGAAGATATTCGCGTTCCCGATCGTGGAAGGCGATATCGATTGCTTGAAAGATCCTGAGAAAGTAATGGTACCCCGAAGCTTGGCTGACAAGTTGTTTGGGGAGGACATCTCCGCGGTTGGTAAGACGTTGCGAGCGGAAGAAAATATCTGGACTAAATCGGCTAAGCTCTTTACGATTGGTGCGGTTTATAAGGATTTCCCGGAGAACACGCAGCTTCGGAACGTGGTCTATACGGCGATCGATCCGGATTATAATATCAATAATTTTAGCTCAAGTAACTGGGTTTGTTATTTATTGCTTGATAATCCTGCCATGGCAGATGAGGTTGCCGATAATTTCAACCGTCATTTTGATTTCAAGAAGATTTACCATGAAGGAGAACAGATCCGGCTCGTCCCGCTGACTGATATTTATTATATGAATGAGACGCAAGACGGTGGTACATTCCGGAGCGGAAACAAGGAAGTCACGGCCTTATTGTTCGGTATAGCCCTTCTGATCGTCATTGTCGCGGCTATTAACTTCACGAACTTTAGCACTTCTTTGACTCCGTTGCGAATCAAAAGCATCAATACGCAGAAGGTATTGGGTAGCTCGGATACTTTGTTGCGCAGATCTTTATTGATAGAGGCAGCCCTTATTAGTTTTATGGCGTGGCTGGTAAGTCTCGTTATCGTTTGGGGATTGGATTGGGCGGAAGCGTTACTTCTTTTATCGAGGCCGATTTGAGTTTGGTCTCAAATCTTCCGATCGTTTTCTTGTGTGGCATCGTAGCGTTGGTTATCGGTTGGCTGGCGGGTATTTATCCTGCTTATTATATAACTTCTTTTCCTCCGGCCTTGGTGCTGAAGGGCAGCTTCGGGTTATCTCCTTCCGGGCGTAAGTTACGTACGACATTGATTTGTGTCCAGTTCGTTGTTTCGATCGTGTTGATTATTGGGGCTTGCTTTGTACAAATCCAGAATAGTTATATGCGGAATTTCTCTTTAGGATTCGATAAGGATCAGGTAGCTATCGTGGAGCTGAATGAGACAATGTACGATAAGCATCACGATACATATGTGAATCGCTTGAAAGAGAATCCGGGGATCGAGGATGTGGCTTTCGCTATGGAGAAAGTGGGCTCTAAGGACGGGTATAACACGAATGGCGGTAATTATAAGGGTAAGGACTTTCAGTATTTCATAATTATAGCATCTTCCAATTTCTTGCGGGTGATGGGGATTCCGGTTATAGAAGGGAGAGATTTCTCAAAGGCGGACGAGCTTTCGGATCATGTGTCTTATATATTCAATCGTACGGCGATGGAGGGGCTGGATATGCAAGTGGGTGACGCGTTCGATAGCTATTCTTCCGGTCATCTTGTCGGTTTCTCCGACGATGTGAAATTCACCTCGCTTCGTGGTGGAGAGGATAATATCGCTTTCTTGGTCGGAAACTTTGGTTATTCTTTGCCAATCTCTTATATCCGCTTGAAAGCCGGATCGGACATTCATGCCGTAGTAGGTCACATTCAGGAGACGATGAGAGAATTAGACCCTTCCTATCCGTTCAATATCGAGTTCTATGATGAGATCTTTAATCATCTTTACCGGAAAGAGGAGAACCTGCGCGGTCTGGTTACGGTCTTTAGTTTACTGGCGATTATTATCTCTTTGGTCGGGGTATTTGGCTTAGTGGTGTTCGAGACTCAATACCGCCGTAAGGAAATAGGTATCCGCAAGGTACATGGAGCTACGGTAGGGGAGATCCTGCTGATGTTTAATAAGGCCTATCTGAGGATTGTAGGTATTTGCTTCGTGATAGCGGCGCCGATCGCTTGGCAGGGCGTGAGGATGTGGCTCGAGGGTTTCGCCTACAAGACTCCGATCCATGGGTGGGTATTCTTAATCGCCTTATTGATCGTAACCGTAATCACATTATTGACCGTAAGCTTCCAGAACTGGAAAGCGGCGAACGAGAACCCGGTAAATAGTATCAAGAGTGAGTAATCCACCATCCCATCTTCCACGCCAGTAGCAAGATCAGTAGGGAAAGGACCAAGCAGGCTAATAGCAACCAAACTCCCAATCCGTTTACGAAAAGGATGGGGACGAAGGTGATCAATAAGATCTCTATGGGAGCGATAGGCAGGTAAGCCATTGCGTAATCATCCATCGCTTTGCTGGAAAGTTTCGGATCGACGATCCGCAGCAAGGCGATGCCCATAGCCATCGTGCCGGTCCACCATCCCCAAGCGAAAATCATGCGCTCGAACCAAAAGGTCTTGGCTAATCTTCTTCCTAAGAAGAATGTTATGCACCAGACGATCGCCACGCCCGCTATGATGAGTACGATAAGCGGCAAGGCATATTTTACGATCACCCCTAGCTTGATAGACGCTACACCGCAAGCTACCAGCATATCCGTGAAGGAACTGCTCAGCCTCTGGGTCGTCTGCGGGCAGATATATCTGGATATGGTTGTTGCGTCGAAGAATTTCTTTAATACTAATCCAATGATAAAGGCACAACTGAAAACAGGTAACTCCAATACCGGATAATACACCTTTACGGTTTGGCTAACCATATATCCCAAAAAGCCACGACAAATACCAAAGCCACATGGAAAGTCAGCGTATCGATGGATATGGAGGAAGTCGTAGCTTCTCCGATGGAATCCCGCTTATCCTCTGGCAGCAACCCACTTCTCAGCTCGTCCGGTAGATCGTCGAAATCCGAGATAAAAGCGGTTTGTTTATGCTTGGCCGCCCATTTGACCATCAGTAAACCTCCGATGATCGAGCAAATAACCCCCACGGTAGCGGTTGTCATGCCTAAACTGCGAGCCTCGTCCCAGCCCAATCCCTCGAACGCAGACCCGATAGCAGCGGCCGTGCCGTGTCCGCCATAAAAGCCTGTCGGCAACATAATGCCGAAAGCGTCATTCAGGTCCGGCCAGATCAGTTTGATCACGTACAATCCGAAAAGGCCTACCAATGCCCATTGCAATAACATACCCACCTGAGCGTACGCCCACATCGGTCCGACTCGTTTCGCTACTTCTTTCATGGATACGTTCGGGGAAGATAAAGGCAACGCGCCGAACACCAAGGCGATAAGGATAGCCGCATAAGTACCTAAGTCATTGGAAAGCGGAATCCACCCCAGTCCATTAGGTCCGAACGCCAGTCCTAGCAAGCCCGCGATCAAGCTGGGGGGTATGAATAATTGTTGTATCAGTTTTACCTTGACTCGTATGAATTTGCCAACCAATAGAAGTATCGAAATGAATCCAAGATCCGTAAAGAGAGTCCAAGGGGTGAACTGTGTTAGGTCTATCATAGTAACTACTTACTTTATGTTCGTTTAAATATCTATTGTACAAATATATTTTATTCTTATGAGAAATACTAGAAATCCAAACGAATTCTATATCTCCATCTCCTTTTTACGATAAACGGAAGGAGAGCAACCCATAACTTTCGTAAACGTACGCGAGAAGTAGGCGGCATCCTCGAATCCCAGATGCGTGGCGATCTCATTCAACTTCATATTCGTTAGCTCGATATATTCACAAGCCTTCTGTATTTTCAAGCGTATGAAGTAATTCATGGGCGAGACCCCGGTCTCGCCAAAGAAGAGAGCAGAGAAGTGAGAAGGGGAATATTTGAAATAAGACGCTAATTCCTTCAAGGTAAGATTCTGCTGGATGTTCTCACGCATATAATGAATAACCCGTGCCGTGAACGGATATTCTTTTTGCGAGGGAATCATGATATGGCGGAATTGCTCCAGATAGATGAAAGAGGCCAGAAAATTGTAAAGGCACATGGAGGAATAAATCATATATTCTTTAATATATCCCATGGAGAAACTGCTATATATCTCCTCAAACAGCCGTAACCGATCTTGTAAACGGGAATATTCATTCGGCGAAATAGTGACCGGAACCGGATGCGACGGCAGGAATTGATCGCAAAGCTTCCCTTGGAAGTGTAACCAGTAAATAGTCCATGGATCTCCCTCGTCTGCCCCGAATGAGTAGGGGGATACCGGGAGGGATGATGATATATTGGTATTTCTCCACGGTATATTGTTTACCGAGGATACGATACCATCCTTTTCCCTCCGTACAATAAATAAGCATGGCGTAGTCACAGCCATGTTCTTTTTGGAGAAAATGATATTTAACACGTGGGAAGAAACCTATCTTGCGTACATATAAATTATTGATGAGCGGTTCCCTCCGGTAGCTTGCCAATAGTTCCTCGGGTAAAGAAACGAGCCGTTCTCCCTTAAATCCTTCTTTTATCTTGACCATGATCTATAAATCATAAGATTGTACAAGTAAATCGGAACAAATGTAGTATTTCTTTCTGGATTATTGAAATAATTTTGCCGACATAAATCATAACATAATGCCATGAATAAAATTCTAGTTGTAGTTTCTTTTGTATTTGTATCTTTTTTGTCTTGTACGGGATTAACCGATAGACAGCGATTGGCCAATCAGATATTGTCTGATACGAATTTGTTGAAGGTCGATAGTATGGCTCGTGCTACCATCCGCAATGGTTTTAACGCAGGTAGCGGTTATTCCCAGATATGGGCTCGTGATATGAATACGTTTATAGAGATCGCTTGCGAGGAGAGTGATCCACACGAACTGCGGGAAGCTATTTTATTGTTTTTCGCTCTTCAACAGCCGAATGATGAGATGATCGATGGTTATGTGCTGAAAGAAGATTTTACATGGTATGATGATACGCCTTATTATTCGAATGCCGCCCGAAACATGTCGCTTTTAAGAATACGGTAGAGACGGACCAAGAATCTTCCTTGATTCAGATCGTAGGTAAATACATTCGTAAGACGGGTGATCGGGAGATATTGAATGAGAAAGTTGTCGGGAAGACCGTTCTCGAGCGAATGAACGCGATGGTAGATTATCTGATGCGGGAACGATATAATGAGAAATATGGATTGCTTTATGGAGCAATGACCGCTGATTGGGGCGATGTACAGCCGAATGACGATTTCGGATGTGATATGAATGATTTGTCGGATCCGGCTATCGATGTATATGATAACGCTATGTTCATAATCGCCTTGGATTATTTGTTGGAAATGGCTCCTGATTCTCCGCAAGCCTCCCGTTGGAAAAGTCTGCGTGAGGGAATCGAGAGAAATGTGCGGGCTCATCTATGGGATGTAAAGCGCCAGAAGTTCATTCCTCATATTTATCCGGAGAAATCTCCGATTCCGGAAGGTTTTGATGAACTTGCCATTCATTATCATGGTGGGACGGCTATCGCTATAGAGGCCGGCTTATTATCGAAAGACGAGATACGTACCGTAAATGCCCAGATGCTTGAGAATGTTCGCCTATCGGGTATGCCAAGTATTGGTCTGACCTTATATCCCGTGTATCCGGATGGTTTTTTCCATGGAGGAATGTCAAAGGCTTATCTGTATCAGAATGGCGGGGATTGGACTTGGTTTGGCGGTCGGATGATCCAGCAGCTTGTCGTTAATGGAATGGTTGAGGAGGCTTATGCGGAGATCCATCCGATGATCGAGCGTGTGATCCAAAATGACGGATTCTACGAATGGTATGGCAAAGGCGGTGTCCCCAGCGGCTCTGGTAATTTCAAGGGATCGGCCGGAGTGTTATCTAAGGCGATTGAATTATTAAGGGATTGGGCAGAGAAAAATAAGAGTTAAATACAAGCGTGCAATATTAAATGTCAAAAGAGATGAGAAAAAGTAATTATGATAAAATGCCGGCCACCGTTGTAGACGGTACCTTGTGGAAAGGCTGGGAATCGATACGGAAGCGATTGGCGGAGATACATGCGGAAACGAATGGATCACAAGTTTGGGTGGTGGAATGCTACCAAGGGGTTCATCACGAGGAGTTGATGCGTGAACTGCAAGCGCTCGCGCCCGATCGTTTTATCAATACGCGAGATTTATTTAAATCGGCAGAAGATATAGAGGCGATGACCTATCCTTATCTGACGGATGACCGGTTGTTTGGCCGCCGGGCTCATTTCTCTTATACGGATTTCTTGGATGAGGAGAAGGTGAACGCCTGCCGGGAGTCCTTGCGTGATGGAAAAGGCTGGACAATCGTTTATGGCCACGCCGCCGCAGAGATCGTTTCCGCTCCGGACAAATTGATCTATGCGGATATGGCTCGTTGGGAGATCCAGATGCGTTCCCGTAGAAAAGAGGTGAACGGGCTAGGTGTGGAAAACCGGGAGGAAGCCCCGTCGTACCATTATAAGCGAGGATATTTTATTGATTGGATTGTTTGCGATAATCTGAAGAAGAAAGTCCTTCCTAAGGTCGATTATTGGTTGGATACCCATATCGTCCGAACACCTAAGATGATTTCCGGGAGACCTTGAAAGAAGGGTTGGAGAAAACGGCGCATACTCCGTTCCGGGTAGTACCTTTCTTCGATCCGGCTCCTTGGGGCGGCCAATGGATGAAAAAGAGGTCTGTGATCTGGATAAAAAGCAAGATAACTTCGGCTGGTGTTTTGATTGCGTGCCCGAGGAAAATAGTTTATACCTGAAAGTTGCCGGAGAGCTGTTTGAGATCCCTTCCAATGACTTGGTATTCTATAAGACGAGAGACTTGCTGGGCGGGCCGGTCGAGGCTCGTTTCGGACAAGATTTCCCGATCCGTTTCGACTTCTTGGATACGATGGGAGGAGGAAACCTAAGTTTGCAAGTGCATCCGGTCACCCAATATATCCGGGATACGTTCGGGATTTATTATACGCAGGACGAGAGCTACTACCTGCTGGATGCCGAGGAGGACGCTACCGTTTATCTGGGATTGAAAACCGGTGTCAACCCGGACGAGATGATCGCTGCCCTAAACGAGTCCCAACAGACCGGAAAGCCTTTCGATACGGAGAAATATGTCAATAAATGGCCTGCCAAACGCCATGATCATTATCTGATCCCCGCCGGAACGGTCCATTGTTCGGGAGCCGGTGCCATGGTGCTTGAGATTAGCGCTACGCCAAGTATCTTTACGTTTAAGCTTTGGGACTGGGGCCACTTGGGATTGGACGGACTGCCTCGACCGATTAATATCGGCCACGGCTCGAAAGTGATCCAATGGGAGCGGCAAACGGAGTTTGTCCGTCATAACTTGATCAACCAAGTGGAGATGATCGCCGAGGGAGACGGTTGGCGGGAGGAGCGGACCGGCTTGCATGAGAACGAGTTCATCGAGACCCGCCGTCATTGGTTCACGGATATCGTGCCTCACAATACGAATGGAGGGGTGCAAGTGCTGAACGTGATCAAGGGAGATGAGTTGATCGTGGAGAGCCCGACAGGCGCATTCGAACCTTTCATCGTTCATTACGCGGAGACTTTTATCATCCCGGCTTGCGTGGGTGAATATACGATCCGTCCGTATGGATCGTCTGTAGGTAAATATTGTGGTACTATAAAGGCTTACGTACGTTTTAGGCAATAATCACCGTTTGCCATAGGCATTGCACTGCTTTGCCACTACTGATGGCACGACTGTGCCACTTCGAAGGCAAGGTTGTGTCACCTCTGATGGCAAAGTAGTGCCACTGCTGTGGCACTGGCGGGACCTCTTTAAGTAAAGAAAAGGAATATATGATGTACACAAATGACAATAGAATAGTAATGACATTGGATGCGGGAGGAACGAATTTTGTCTTCTCTGCCATCCAAGGTGGAAAAGAGATAGCCGATCCGGTAGTTCTTCCGGCATGCGCGGATTGCTTGGATAAGTGTTTAGGTAATTTGGTAGAGGGTTTTAAGGCAATTCAGGCAGGCTTGCCGGAAACTCCGGTCGCTATCAGTTTCGCTTTTCCCGGTCCGGCAGATTATCAAGCCGGTATCATAGGCGATTTACCCAACTTCCCCTCTTTCCGGGGTGGCGTAGCGTTAGGCCCGTTTCTGGAAGATATATTCGGGATAGCGGTATTTATCAATAACGACGGAAGCTTGTTCGCGTACGGAGAGGCGTTGACGGGAGTGCTCCCGGAGATTAACCGCCGTTTGCGGGAGGCGGGAAGTGTGAAACAATATAAGAACTTGCTAGGTGTCACGCTAGGGACAGGCTTTGGTGCCGGGGTTGTCATCGATGGAGAGCTCTTGCGGGGTGATAACGCGGCGGGAGGATATGTCTGGTGCCTGCGGAACAAGAAGTACCCGGAGTATATCGTGGAGGAGAGTGTCAGTATCCGTGCGGTCATACGTGTCTACGCAGAACGGTCCGGTGATACAAGGGCGCGTACCCCGAAAGAGATCTTCGAGATCGCCGAGGGTATTCGTCCGGGTAACCGGGAAGCGGCTATCGCCGCGTTTGAGGAGTTGGGTGAGATGGCAGGAGACGCGTTGGCTTCCGCTATTACCTTGATCGATGGGCTTATCGTGATAGGCGGTGGTTTGTCCGGTGCTTCCAAGTACATCCTTCCGGCCTTGTTGAAAGAGATGAACGCACAGACGGGAATGATGGACGGTGCTCGTTTCGGGCGCTTGCAAAAGGAGGTGTATGACTTGGACGATGAGAGGAGCTTCGCCGATTTTGCCCGGGGAGAGGCTGTCGAGGTGCTAGTCCCGGGTACGAATCGCAAGGTAGGATACGATCCTTGTAAACGGATAGGGGTGACCTTCAGCAAGCAAGGAGCCAACCGCTCGATCGCTATGGGTGCTTATGTTTTTGCGTTAAACCATCTATCTAAATAAATTATGAGAAAGTATAGTATGAAGCCGGTCTGTTTCCTCTTGTTCCTGTGCGGGGTTTTCACATCCTGCGTGACACAAGGCAAGAAGGTCCAGCAAGAGGAGCTTAGCCAATATGTAGAGCCTCGGATCGGCACGGCGCATTGCCGTTGGTTTCATTTTACCCCGGGAGCGATGCCTTTCGGTATGGCCAAGCCGGCCCCTTCTACGAACGGGCATATCGGGAATAAATCCGGTTGGGAGGCTACCGGTTACGATTATCGGGATCAATCGATCGAGGGTTTCCCTTGTTTGCATGAGTTCCAGATCGGCGGAATCGTTCTAATGCCTACGACGGGTTCATTGAAAACAATTCCCGGGGCGGTAGACGACTCGACAGGTATAGGATACCGTTCCCGTTTTGATCGTGCGGACGAGATCGCTACCGCCGGTTATTATTCCGTTCTCCTAAAAGATTACTCGATCCGGGCGGAGCTTACCGCTACCCCTCGTGTCGCTATCCAGCGTTATACGTTTCCGGCCGGGGAGGATAGCCGTATCTTGTTCGATATAGGAAACCGCCAAGGAGAAAGCGGAGCCGTGCGGGATGCGGAAATTACTTTTACGGAAGACGGGCGTATCGAGGGCTGGGTGATTACCGAGCCTGAATATGTGAGGAAATACCAGCCCGGGGCATCGGTTCCTTTGTATTTCTCGGCGGTGCTGGATAAGGCTCCCGTTGGATATGGTGCTTTCAACGGGGCGGATATCCGTCCGGATGAACGAAAAGCGACGGGTGTGGGAGCCGGACTTTATTTGACATTCCGTACCCAAGACCAAGAGTCGGTAACCGCCAAGGTGGGTCTTTCCTATACATCCGTGGAGAATGCCCGGTTGAATAGGGAGACTGAGGCCGCTACCCTTACGTTTGATGAGGCAAGGGAGATCTCTCGCCAAACATGGGAAGAATATTTGGGACGTATCCGGGTAGAGACTCCAGCGCGAGAGGATAAGGTGAAATTCTATACCGGTTTGTATCATGCTTTATTGGGCCGCGGATTGGCTAGCGATGTGAATGGCGCTTATCCGAGAAATGATGGCTCGGTAGGACAAATCCCTTTGAAAGACGGAAAACCGGTACATAACTTATACAATACCGATGCAGCTTGGGGAGCGCAATGGAATCTGACGCAGGTTTGGGCTTTGGCCTATCCTGAATATTATTCGGATTATATAAGTAGCCATTTGTTGGTGTACAAGGACGCCGGCTGGCTGGCGGATGGAATCGCTAATAGCCGTTATGTCTCCGGGGTTGGTACGAATTTATTAAGTACGATTATCGCTGGCGCTTATCAATGTGGCATTCGGGATTTCGATGTGAATACGGCCTATGAGGCTTGCTTGAAGAATGAGTTGGATGGGGAGAATCGTCCATTGGGTGCGGGAAAGATCGATACCCGTTATTTCGTGGAATATGGTTATGTGCCTCATTTGGATAAGGGGGACGGGCCGGACGAGGCTTTCATGTTCTCCGCTTCCCATACCTTGGAATATGCTTATAGCGCGTGGGCCGTGGCCCAATGGGCGAAGCAACTGGGTAAGACGGACGATTATAACCGTTTGATGGACTTATCGAAAGGCTGGGAGCGTATCTATGACCCTTCCTGTAATTTTGTCCGTCCCAAGAAGAAGGATGGTACGTTTATCGAGGACTTCAATCCGATGCAAGTATGGCGCGGATTCCAAGAAGGTAACGCTTGGCAATATACATTCTATGTACCGCACGACGCGAAAGGCTTGGTCGCTAAAGTTGGTGCGGACGTGTTTAACCATCGGTTGGATAGCATCTTCACGGTGTCTCGTAAATTAATCTTTAGCGGAGGCACGGAAGTAGGGGCTTTCGCCGGTTTGCAAACCTTGTATAACCAAGGAAACCAACCGTGCTTGCACATCCCTTGGATGTTCAACGAGGCCGGTCGTCCCTCGCTTACGCAAAAATGGGTGCGGGCGATCTTGAATGAGTTCTATGGTACGGATGGCATCCACGGTTATGGCTACGGACAAGATGAGGATCAAGGCCAGCTCGGGGCTTGGTACGTGATCTCTTCCTTAGGCTTATTCGATATGAAAGGCTTGACGGATCAAGCGCCTTCTTTCGCTTTGGGCAGTCCTTTATTCGATAAGATTACGATCCGGCTGAATGACCGCTATTATAAAGGGAAGGAATTCGTGATCGAGACTCGTAATAACAGCAAGCAAAATGATTACGTGCAATCCATGGACTTAAACGGGAGATCCTTGACGGATACTCGTATTCCTTTCTCGGAGATTGTTCAAGGTGGACATTTAGTTTTAGAAATGGGTAACCAACCAAAAGATCGATATGAAAACTAAAAGTACGAACTCCGCTATATTCCCGATCCTTTTCGGCTTTTTTGTGATGGGATTCGTGGATGTCGTGGGAATTGCCACGAATTATGTGAAGATGGATTTTGGTTTGTCCGACACCTTGGCGAACCTATTACCCATGATGGTCTTTCTTTGGTTCGCCTTGTTCTCTGTCCCCACCGGTATCTGGATGGGACGGCACGGGCGTAGGAATACGGTGGTCGTAGCCTTGGCTATCACAACCTTGGCGATGCTGATACCTCTTTTCTTCTATGACTTTGCTTGTATCTTGTTTGCGTTTGCTTTGCTGGGAATTGGAAATACGATCTTGCAAGTGTCCTTGAACCGATGGTAGCGCGGGTGGTAAATCCGGATAAAGTAACGAGCGTGCTTACTTTAGGGCAGTTTATTAAGGCGGTATCTTCCTTCTTAGGCCCGATTATCGCGGGTGTCGCTTCCTCTTTTTGGGGGGATTGGAAGTTGATATTCATTGTCTATTCGGTGACTACCTTGTTGTCTATCATCTGGTTGATAACGGCTATTCCGGGTAAAGAGGAAGGAGAGGAGCAAGAAGCCTCGTTCGCCTCTACATTAGCTTTATGTAAAGATGCTAGGATACGGATGCTTTTCTTGGGGATTCTGTGTATTGTCGGGATCGATGTCGGTCTGAATACGACGATCCCCAAGCTATTGATGGAAAAGTTATCCATGCCGTTGCAAGAGGCCGGATTAGGGAGTAGCCTTTATTTCGCCGCTCGTACGGGAGGCTCTTTCCTGGGGGCTATATTGTTGGCGAGGATCTCGTCACGACCTTTCTTAAGGGGAAGCATGCTGATCGTTATCCTTGCTTTCGTGGGATTGCTTATCTCGGATAGCTTGTGGAGCATGGGCGTTATGATCGTACTGGTTGGCTTGGCTTGCTCGAATGTGTTTTCGATCCTGTTCTCTTTCGCGTTGGAACATCGTCCGGAGCAATCCAACGAGGTATCGGCCTTGATGATTATGGGGGTATCGGGAGGCGCCTTGATTACGCCTTGTATGGGAGGCTTAGCCGATATGTTCGGGCAGGTAGCCGGCTTGATGCTATTATTAATATGTATGTTGTATATAGGACTTATATCAATAAAAACACGATAAGATGAAAAAAAGAACTTATTTATCAGCAGGATTGGCTTTGTTGATTGGGACATTGTCGGTCCATGCGTCTCCGGGATTATCGGATGTCAAGAGCCGTGTATTGCCGGCGGTTTATAAATCGAAAAACGGACTGACCCAAAAGGTCGAGATCTCCGTGAAACATGAAGGAGAGCCTTCTACAGTAACGATCCGTTTAGGCGAGCAAAGCCGTAAAGAGAAACTGGTGTCCGGGGATAATGTGTTCCGAATCGAGATACCCGAGGTTAGCACGACTCGCCAATTACCGTTGACGCTGACAAGTGGGAAAGAGAAAGAGGAGACTATGGTGACGGTAAAACCGGTTCGCCATTGGCAAATGAATATGGTGCAGCACACGCATACGGATATCGGTTATACTCGTTCCCAAATGGAAATCTTAGCGGAACATCTACGATATATTGATTATGCGTTGGATTATTGTGATGCTACGGATAATTATCCGGATTTCGCTAAATTCCGTTGGACTTGCGAGATCGCTTGGGCGGTTAGCGAATATTTGAAATGCCGTCCGGCGGAACAGATCGCTCGCCTGAAGCAGCGGGTAAAAGAGGGTCGTATCGAATTAGCTACGATGTACTTGAACTTTGACGAATTACCCGATGAGCAAACGCTCGCCGCCTCCCTTTATCCGATCAAGCAATTCCGTGAGAATGGGATGCGTGCCGAGGTAGCTATGCAAGACGACGTGAATGGAATCGGTTGGTGCTTCAGCGAGTATTTTGCGGATGCCGGCGTGAAATATGTGAATATGGGAACCCATGGCCACCGGGCGTTGATCTGTTTTGATAAACCTACCGTATTCTGGTGGGAATCTCCATCCGGGAAGAAGGTCTTGACCTATCGTACCGAGCATTATAACCAAGGAAATTTCTTTGGTATCCATACCGATGATTTTGAGCAGTTCGAGGAACGGGTCTTAGCGTATCTGGATCAAATGGAAGCGAAAAACTATCCGTATGATATATTGGCCGCCCAGCATTCGGGTTATTTTACGGATAATGCGCCTCCATCCACGAAAAGTTGTGAGATGCTACAAAAATGGAATGAGAAATATGAATGGCCGAAATTACGCACGGCGGTAGCCAGCGAATTCTTTAAGACGGTAGAGAGCCAATACGCGGATCGTATTGAGACCGTTCGTGGAGCTTGGCCGGATTGGTGGACGGATGGTTTCGCTTCCGGTGCTCGCGTGAAGCTGCCATATCTCGTGTGACTCACTCGGATATTATCGCGAACCAAGCCGGATTGTCATTCGCCAAAATACTAGGCGCTCAATTGCCGACAGACATCAATGATCGGATTTATGATATCAACAAAGCTCTTTTGTTCTATGATGAGCATACTTTCGGGCATAGTGAGAGCGTGCGTAACGCTTATGGACTGGAAACTTGGGAACAACGCTCCTTGAAACAATCGTATGCGTGGGAAGCCTATCGCCATTCCGGTTTGCTGGGAGAGGCCACTATGGGTATATTACAATCGTTCGTGCCCAAAAGCGACGTTCCGTCTATCGCTGTATTCAATACGCTCAACTGGAGTTATAGCGGTATCGCTAAAGCTTATGTCGATCATCAGATTCTTCCGAAAGACAAGGCTTTCGAGATCGTGGATACGGCTGGCAACGTAATTCCCGCACAAGCCGGCGAAAGCCGTTCCGATGGTACTTATTGGAACTTTTACGTGAAAGATGTCCCGGCTTTGGGATATGCGCAGTATTATATAAAGGTAAAGGATGCGCCACGTCCGGAAATACAGGGCGCAACGGAATTAAAAGAGACACATGTGGAGAATCCTTGGTATGCCATCGACTTCAATACCCGTAAAGGTACGATTCGTAAATTATATGATAAGGATTTGAACAAACAATTGGTTACGCCGGATGCGGAATGGGAGATGGGAGAGTTTATTTATGAGATTATCGATAGCCGTCATCCGATGGAACAATATCGTGCTCCCCAATTCCTCCGCCGTCGCCCAGAGAAGATGCGTTTCGAGAAATATGAGAAAGGCGATGTCTGGGATACCTATCGTTTCCGGGGAGAGACGGTAGCGGGACGTGAGCCGAATAATTTGATGGTGGAATTCCGTGTATTTAACGTAACAAAGAAAATCGAGGTAGTTTATCGCCTGCGCAAAAAAGCGGTAACAGATCCGGAAGCGGTTTATATCGCTTTCCCGTTTGAGGTTGAAGGAGGAAAGATCCATTTAGATGTACCCGGCGGATCGATTGAGGCGGGTGTAGACCAAATCCCGGGCTCCTCTAACGATTGGTACACGGTGCAAAACTTCGCTACGGCTCGTAATGGAGAGTCACAGGTCGTGATGGGTAGCCAAGAAATACCATTAATGCAATTTGGGGCGATCAATACGGGGCGGTATAAAGCCGGAGCCGTACCTCAGTCCACGAATATGTATTCATGGCCGATGAACAACTACTGGGTAACCAATTTCAATGCGGACCAAATGGGAGAGATGCAATGGAGTTACTTCATCAACTCTTCGAAAGACAACTCTATTGAGTATGCGACTAAGTTCGCTTGGGAAAACCGGATTCCGTTCTTGACCCGTGTTTTGCCTGCCGGAGATAAAAAGGTGGAGCCTCTCCAATCGGCTTCCATTTTCAAGATCGTACCGGAGAATTTGTTGTTGGTAAACATGAGGCCTGTGGAAGGCGAGAATGCTGTTATGCTTCAATTGCGTGAGATAGGCGGGAAGCCAGCTACTTTCTCCGTAACTTCAGATAAAATTAATTTTGTGAAAACTACGGTTTGTGATGTCGTAGGAGACCCAGTTTCGGGGAATCCGTTGAGTTTCGCTCCGTGGGAGAATAAGTTTATAAAATTATCTTGGTAGCATGGTAAGGGGCGGGGTTTGCCCGCCCTTATCCAGTTTGTCTTATGTTTGTATATTGAATGTTTTGATAGGATTTAATCCCAAATAAATCGGTATTATTCTAAGCTGAAGACTTGTTTGTGTTAGAGTGATGGGTGGAGAGTGTCATGAGAGACTCTGTTTCGGGTAATGCCTTATTGGATTTCAAGCCTTGTGGGAATAAGTCTATGGCGCTTTCTTGGTAGAAATATTGTAGATAATGTGGTTCTTCTTTTTATTTATAAAGGAGGGCTAAATTTTTTCATATTATCCAGTCTCTGAATACATTATCTGTTTTTTTCATAGAAGCCATACTAGTGCCATTTTCGCCTAGCCTTGAATCTCAATAAATTTAACATTTGTTTATTGTAACCAATTTAAAGTGTTTTTACTGCTAATATTTGATAGTTAATTATTTATGTGATAGAAAGACGATGATACTATTGTAAGTCCGTACGGAACAATATATTTTTAGTACATTTAAGGGCTGATATTCTTGGTTTCAAGGGGTGATTTGTGATAAATGTGTCATTTTTATTAAAAAAATACTATAGATTTAAGTCTAGTTTACAAAAAAAGTTATACATTTGCCCAGTTTTTAATGATATAGACCATGAATGGCGCACTAGTTCCGTACGAACTATGTCCATCTATAACGATAAAAATTACATAGACAATGTAATCAATCTAAACTTAATTAAAAACAAGAGCAAAATGACAAAGAATGAATCTAAGCTATTATCCATTCAGGGGATAGCTAAAGCCTCAGCGTTCTGTTTGCTGCTTTCTGCCTTCTCTGTAACGCCGCTATGGCCGCTCCCGCTCCCGCAGGCACGGTTGATGAAGTAATGGCAGTGCAGCAAGGCAAGAAAGTAACAGGTGTGGTTGTTGACGGTACAGGTGAGCCTGTTATTGGCGCTAACGTGGTGGTGAAAGGCACTACAAACGGTACGATCACTGATTTTGATGGAAATTATACGATCGAGGGTGTGCCCGCCGACGGAATATTGGTATTTTCCTATATTGGTTATTTATCTCAAGAGATCCCTGTAGGCAACCAATCTGCAATCAATGTTACATTGAAAGAAGATACACAGACTTTGGATGAGGTAGTAGTAGTAGGTTACGGTACGATGCGTAAATCGGATGTAACAGGTTCTATTTCTACAGCTAAAGGAGAAGAGATGTTAAAAGCTCAAAACTTTAGTGCATTGGATAACTTGCGTGGTAAGGCTGCCGGTGTAAATATCTTCTCTAACTCTAGCCAGCCGGGTGCTTATGGTAGCCGTGTTGTTATCCGTGGTCAAGCGACAATTAATGCTTCTTCTGATCCATTGTATGTTGTGGACGGCGTAGTAATGGAGAACTTCTATTTGATGAACCCGAATGACATCGAGTCTATGGAGGTATTGAAAGATGCTTCCGCTACCGCTATCTATGGTGCTCGTGGTGCCAATGGTGTTATCATGGTTACTACGAAACGTGGTAACAAAGAAGGCGGAACGAAGGTTAGCTACTCAGGTTCCGTAAGCTTGGCTCATCGCGCTCGTAAGATGGATACAATGAATGCGCAGGAGTGGTGCGATGCTTTTATGCAAGGTATTGAGAATGAGAATAGATGGGGATCTGATAAGGATGGCAATCCATTTAACTGGTCTACTAATCGTGCGGATTGGTTTACAGATCGTCGTTTCTTCGATTCTAACGGTAATCCTCTTTATGATACCGATTGGCAGGATGAGGCAACTCGTACAGCGATCTCTCATAACCATCAGTTGAATGTTCAGCAAGGTGGCGAGAAATCATCTATGGGTGCATTCTTGAACTACACTGATAACCAAGGTATCATGTTGAATACCTATTCAAAACGTTTGAACGCTAAGATCGCTTATGACGCTAATCCTACGACATGGTTATCTACAGCGGTCAATTTAGCAGTAAACCACACTTGGGGTAATTCTACTCCTGAGGATGGCGGTGGACAGGACGCTCGTCGTACTATGATCGAGATGGTTCCTTGGATGCCGGTTCAATACAATGGAAAGTATACTTCTACTAATACTCCGGAAGGCATGCCGATGGACTTTGAGGCTATGTCTAACCCTGTTCATATCTTGAAGACTTACAAGAATATGAACTATAATACAAAAGTATTCGGTAATGCAGCCTTGACATTCCATATCATCGAAGGTTTGGATTTGAAGACTCAATTCGGTGTTGACGCTAACTTTAAGACTTTGCATAAATATATGCCAAGTGACTTGGTGAATTTGGCATATGACCAACATGGACGTGCGGAGAATATCACGCAAATACTCTTTATTGGCAGGAAGAGACTTACTTGACTTATAACAAGACGATTGGCGAGCATCGTATCAACGCTATGGCTGGTTTGTCTTGGCAGGAGCGCAAGTATGACTATTCTAGAATGTATACAGAAAACTTCACTACCGACTTCTTTGAAGACTTCAATATGGATGCAGGTACGAAGCCTGACGCTCCGAAAACTTACTGGGAACGTTGGTCTATGAACTCATATTTCTTGCGTTTCGCTTATACATTCAAGGATCGTTACTCTGCTACTATTACTGGTCGTTATGACGGTTCTTCTAAGTTTGGTAAGAATAATAAATATGCGTTCTTCCCATCTGCCGGTTTAGCTTGGAACATCACACAAGAAGACTTTATGTCTGACCAAAATACGATCAGCAACTTGAAGTTGCATACCAGCTATGGTTTGACTGGTAACTCTGAGATTGGTGTTTACAAATCTTTGGCAACAGTTAAGAGCGAAACGTTATTATTGAACGGAACACGTAATTCCTATTCTTATTTAAATAGATTACCTAACTCTGATTTGAAATGGGAGAAAACCGCTCAGTTCGATATAGGTTTCGATTTAGGTTTGTTCAATAATCGAATTACATTAGATGCTTCTTATTATAACAAGAAGACTTCTGATCTGTTGTTGGATGCTCCGGTTCCTCATACAACAGGTTTCGAGACAGTTTATAAGAATATCGGTTCTATCCGTAACCAAGGTTTGGATTTGATGTTGTCTACTCGCAATATTGACACGAAAGACTTCACTTGGACAACCTCTATCAATGCGAACTTCAATAAGAATAAGATCTTATCATTAGGTGATAATGACGAGGATATCTTGAAGAACGAATGGGTAAGTGGTGCTTCCATCTTACGTGTTGGTGAGAGCGTAGGTAGTTTCTATGGTTACAAACGTTTAGGTGTTTATACGATCGAGGATTATGAGGCAGGTAACTGCCAGAAGAAACAGATCGGTCGTGCGAAACGTTCTTCTGAGCGTGAGATCATAGGTAAAGGTGTACCCGATTGGTCTGGATCTATGATCAATACATTACGTTACAAGAATTGGGATTTCACTTTGGATTTACAATTTGTCGCAGGTGTTCAAACATTGCAACAGTTCTATCACTCTACGTATGACCGTTTCGGACAGACTAATGGCTTGACAAATATCTTGTATGACGCATATAATGGAACGAATCCTAATTCTATGCAGCAAGCTATCTGGTTGTTCAACGGTGGTCACGCAGGACAGGATACTTTGACAGACTCTCAATGGGTGGCTAATGGTTCTTATTTACGTGCGAACTTAATGCAGTTAGGTTATACTTTCGACTCAAATCAATTGGCAAAGACTCCGTTTAGCAGCTTACGCCTATATTTGAATGTGAACAATGCATTCTTGATCACAGCGAAAGACTTTAATGGGTACGATCCTGAAAGTACATCTCAGATCTCTACATCTAACGGTTCAGTATCTCCAGAACAATTTGGTCAGAATATGGCCTTCTTCTCTTATCCGAGAGCTAGAACGTTTACGTTGGGTGTAAATGTAACATTTTAATTAATTAATTATTCAGAAAATTGCGATGAAAAAATATTAACAACAGCTATTTTATGTGCGGGATTGGTAGGATTTACCGCATGTGACAGTTTTTTGGATGAGGATCCGAAGTCGTCCTTGACTTTGGATACCTATTATAAGACAAGTGCTGATATTATTGGCAATGTCAATTATCTATATCGTGATGGTGCTCCCGATAAGATGGGTAATATGACGGGTGCTTATAGAGGTTCTAGCTTGTCTGTAATGAACATGGTAACGGGTTATTTTGTGAATGAATATGAAGGACAGGAAGTAGACTGTTCTTACGCTCGCCAGTTGACTCGTCAGGACTTTACGCAATCTTGTTGTAATTATTTGACTAATGACACTTGGAAAAGTTGTTATAAGTCGATCAATGTAGCGAATGCAGTCATCAAGTATGTTGATGGTGTGGAGATGGAGAACCAAGCTCAATATAAAGCAGAGGCTCGTTTCTTCCGTGCATTGAACTATTTCTATCTTGTAAAAATGTTTGGTGATGTTCCAATGGTTACAGAGCCTACAGAAGATGCTACTTTGGTTGAATATCCGACTCGTACAGCTGCATCGGAGGTTTTCAATACAGTTATCATTCCTGATTTGCAGTTTGCTGTAGAGAATTTACCTAATGCTACTTTCGCGGGAAATAGTCATCGTGTGACAAAATATGCGGCAGATATGTTGCTGGCCGATGTTTATATGAGACTAGGAGAGTACGCTAATGCGGTTACTCCATTGAAAGATGTAATCAATAGCGGAAAATTCGCTTTGGCTACTAACGATAACCTTGCGGAAGGTAGTGCGTTTAATAAGTTACGTACAACAGATGATCTGCCTGAGGTTATTTATGCCCGTGAATATGATGCGGCTATTTCTCCTAACGGTAATATCGGTTCACGCATTCAATTTGATTTCTCCGACATTCTTCGCTAATTCTTCTACAGGAAACAAATACTCTTTGTGGGTAAATGTGTATGGTGTTAGCGAGCGTTATCTAAATGTATATGGAGAGAAAGACTTGCGTGCTCAGATGAACCAGTTCTTCCATCGTACATATACGCATCCTGTTGATGGAACAACTTTGGATATGAAGATGCTTTGTAACTGGTACTGGTACGATGAGACTGCTATCTTAGAGACTGGTAAGGGTACGAAAGATTGGAACTTCTATCGTTATGCGGAAACATTATTATCTGCCGCTGAAGCTATCGCTCAATCTAGTGGTGTAAACGCTGAGGCTGCCGGCTATTTGGCACAAGTTAAGGCTCGTGCTAACATGGAAGGTAAGGATGCCTCTACAATTGCTTCAGAGCTTCAAAGATTAGGTAAGCAAGCCTTTATCGAAGAGTGCTGGAAAGAGCGTTTGCGTGAGTTCCCGTTGGAAATGAAGATTTGGGATGACTGTGTCCGTACAGGTAAATTCCCTCAAATCTCTGCTACAAATAAGGGTGAGGTTCAATTTGTTGATTTGATCGGTGCTAAGAATGGTAGCGGTGCTACATTCAAGGCGACAGACTTATACTGGCCAATCCCTGTAAATGAGATCCAACGTAACCCGAATTTAACTCAGAATGAGGGATATTCAGCGAAGTAATTACTTTTTATTTCAATAACTGATGGCTGAAAGGGAAGGATGAGCGATTATTCTTCCCTTTCTTCCCTAATACAGGAAGCCCATCATCCACAGCGGAATCTTATTACCAAACCCTATTTCTATATCATCCGCAACGATAAAACCGTTCGGTATCCCTTCTATTTGCGAGTACCCTTTTCGCTTACCACCGATCTCGAACGTATAGATTCCATCCACCAAGAAATCGCTGGCCTCGCTCATTGTTACTTGATGAGACTTTTTCAATTGGTTCGCGAAGAACGTCTCTCGTATGTTGCCGATATTCGCTTCCGAAGGCGAGAGGACATACATCAGATTCGTATTCTCCAGATAGATTTTGTCTGGTTTTTGCAGGCGGGAGATGCCAAAAGCAGATTTCAGTAGATTGTAGGTCAGCTTGCTTTCCGCTAATACGCTCAGATAAGTCAATAAAGCGTTTCTCGTGATACCAATCCTTTCGCTGAGCTTACTGATATTCGGGATAAAAAGGAGCCGACTCGGATATGATTAATAACAATTGCTTTATCTTGGGTAAATAGGAGATATCCACTCCTCTCAATTGTGGCAGCTCCACCTCTAGTGTCATATTAACAACCTCTTCTACACGTTGCGGATATAGATCTGGTAGCTCATTGTAATAAGGCTAATATCCGTGCCGTAAGTAACGGGGAAAATGCTCCAGCACCTTTAGGGATGCCGTTAATTCTTCTGCCGTTTGCGTGTGCCTCTCCAATAGATCGGAAAGAGACAGGACGGGTAACGATGTTCGTAGATTATAGTTTAGGTATTCCCTGAACGAAAGGCCTTGCATCTCATATACGATTGCCCGTCGACTCAAATCCGCTCTCGAATTTAAAATCTCCAATAAGGAGGAGCCGGTAAAGATAATTTGCAGCTCTGGCATATCATCGTAGATATTCTTCAACTCTTGGCTCCAATGGGGGTATTTATGTACCTCATCCAAGTATAAGCGTGTTCCTCCTCGTTTCACGAAACGATCCGCGAAGTCATACAACCGATTGTCTGAGAAATAGATATTATCTAGGCTGACATATAAGGTTCGTTCGTCTTGCTGAAAATTTCGCTTGATATGCTGTAGCAGCAACGTAGTCTTGCCCACTCCCCGAGCACCTCTTATGCCGATCAACCGGGCATCCCAATTAATCTCGTACATCGTGCTTCTAATAAAGGCGGTAGAGGTAAACCGCAACTTCTTTCGATACATCTCTATCAATCGCTCCATAATCGTGCTTTTTATATACGCAAATATAATAAATTGTTTATAGCAGAGAGCAATTTTAGGCGTTTTTTGTTTACAGAAGGAAACAATTGCTTATCCCCTAGTTCGTTTCAAAGTAAAGGATGACATGATACAGATTTACTTCATACATGATTAACAATTAAAAGAACGTGTGTAAGATGTCAAACTAAAAGTTACAGCCATGATTTCAAGCTCCGTATGCTGAAGGAGTATTGCCTACGCAAGGCGTTGTCCTACTCAGTGTTGCGCAATGAGGCTCTGCATGAGCTTCTTAAGATCGGGCGGGAACAATATGGCATCGACCTGCTAAAAAAGCTGGCGCCAAGCGGTAGACAACCTTCGGCTCAGGCATCCCAAGGAACCGATCGGTAGCCTGAGCGGGCTGTTTGGCAAGACAAGAGAAGGTTATTACTCCGTGAGCAAGGAGAAACGCATGCGCAGGGAATTGTCAGAGAAAGAGATACTTGACACCGTGAGGGATATCCGGCATGAGGCTCCGGGCATCGGGGCGTACAAGCTGTACCTGATGCTCAAGGAACTCTATTCGGACCAGAAGCGTGGCCGGGATTGGTTCTACGGGCTGATGCATGAGTCACACCTGATGCTGAAGCCCGGGAAGCGCCGTCACACGACAAGCTCCAACCATCCTTACAGGAAGTACAAGAACATGATCAAGGGATTGACCGTCAACAGTATCAACCAATTGTGGGTGGCCGACATCACCTATATCGACACCGATGAGAGCATGGCCTACCTGCATCTCCTAACGGATACGTTCACGCATGAGATCATAGGCTGGGTCCTTTCCGACAGCCTGGTCGCCTCCAACACGGTAACGGCTCTGGACATGGGTATCTTATGCGTGTCTCACCAGGGGATCGATGGACTGATCCACCACTCCAACCGCAGCGTTCAATATTGTTGTAATCAATATATTGATCGTCTACAGGCCATTAAAGCCACGATCAGCATGACCGAGGACCACAAGCCCACGGACAACGCCATAGCCGAGCGGCGTGAACGGCATCATCAAGCAGGAATGGCTCTACAGGATGAAACGCCCCCGGACGTGCTGATCGCAAGGGAGTTGCTGACGGGGATCATAGGCTTCTATAACAATAGGAGACCGCATAGAAGCAACAAGGACATGCTCCCACCAGCCAGGTTCCGAGAAGCTCTGACTTGTATGTCATCGCTCAATGGAGGCTTTGCGCCTCCAGCCGTAAGGCTTCCTCCGCTGTGTTTTTTTCATGGTTGTTTTGCATGGAAAAAGAAAAACGGTATTTTTGCCGCTGTGAACCGGTTCAGGATACAACCTTCAACCCTGTGAAGTTTTTCAGGAGAAGGTTCTCTAAGATATGAAGTACCTTAGAATATAACAGTAAAATCTGTGAAGTAAATTTAGGCATAGTCATTTCAAGATAAAGGATATTTATGAAGTACTACTGACTTAGCAAAGTAATATATACTGCGTTGGCAAAGTAAGTATATATCCTTTGGATAAGTCAGTAGTACTGTTCAGAAATCATTCGAGATCTTCTGGCCCGTTACCTGCTTGATTACCTCAAAGCTGACACCTAAAGCTTTCATTCTTTTCGTATTTTCAAGATTCTTTTTTTCTTCACCTTCTAATCTTCCTTCAAGTAGACCTTCCATATGGCCTTCCAAACTGCCTTCCAATTTAGCGCAATCCAACACATCATTTTGGATCATGATGGTACTCAGATGCTCATCATACACACGACGTTCCTTCGGGCTCATCGAGTAGTATTTCAGTTTCTCCCGGGCTTCGCTTGATCCTAGAGTTTTCGTGTCTGGCTTGATCTTACCATTTTTCAAATAACTCATCCACTCCTCAATAGGTGAAAGAGCTACTTTATTAAACTCATTCACATGAATCAATATATATTCAGGGGGAAAATATCGGAAGGCAATCGTGAAACGATCGTCTCTTTCTCCTTCGTGTTTACCTGCAAAAAGTCCTTGGTATGTACACCTACAAATTGATTTTGGCCGTGATAGAGGTAGTCGATTCCCTTGCCAATGTCGAAATAAAGGATACAGATGGAATAGACCTTTTTAACTTTATAATATCTATCTCCCAAATAAATATGCTCGGTAATGGCCTTTGCCACACCATAGAAGATACGCTCCAGATAATAAAGCTCGCGGGTATTCTGGATCTCAATGATAATAATCTCGCCCTTACTGTTTAGAGCCTTGATATCCATCCTGTTAAACTTATCATCTTTGGATTGTTGGTTACCCTCGCTCTCCAAGATCTCGGTGATCGTGATCTTCTCTCCGATAAAGACCGTAAGAAACCTCTCCAGCACGACAAAGTTTACCTTTTGACGCAACAATCGCTTGATGGCCCAATCGAAACGGATGTATCTGTCTTGTAACTCTTCCATGTGTTCTTGCTCTTTTGTTTTCATAGTTATGAGTTTTTTATTCGTAATATTTTTCGTGTTTTTACAAAGGTGGTGTTTTTTATGAGAACAAACTTCTATTTCGATAAAAGATGGTACAACTTATACTAACAACATGATACATCTTACATTTTTTCCGAATGGGGCAGTCGCTTTTTGCTCCGTACAAGATATGTTCGCTTAACAGACTAGCTGGATGTACAAATACAAAAAAGAGGGAAGGATGATCGCTCATTCCTTCCCTCTCGTACCATCAGTTATGAATTGATATAATAATTATTCACGAGAATAACCAAGATTTTGCTCCAAGTTTGGATTACGCTGGATCTCAGTTGTTGCTATAGGCCATAACAAATCGTTCTCGGTAAATTTAGCACCTGAGCCATTTGTTGCACCTACTAACGGAACGAAGTCAATCTTACCAGGAGTAGTTTCTGAAACAACCGGGAACATTTTGGTACGAACACAATCATCCCAGATCTTGAATTCCAAAGGCATTTCACGCAAACGCTCTCTCCAACATTCTTGGATAAAAGCTTCCTTACCCATAGTTTTCAACTCATCCGTAATATCCTGGACCGTTTCACCTTGCATATTGGCTCGAGCCTTAATCTGTGCTAAATAGCTGGCAGCTTCAGTGGTCACACCCGATGTTTGCGCAATAGCCTCTGCGCCATCAAGCAATGCCTCTGCATAACGATAATAGTTCCAATCCTTCGTTCCCTTACCACTAGTTAACAGAGCCTCTTCATCAAACCAATACCAACAAGCAGCGTTTTTATCAGACCATTTCTTGCCTGTCGAAGCCTGAGTATATTCCCAATGGAAGAACTGATTAGGTTGGCGACGTAAATCGTTTGATTCATAGATATTCAAGAAACGATCAGACGGACCATATACACGCTCTGTAATAGCATATTTAACATCCTTTAATTCTAAGAATGAACTGGTGACAGAATAAGTTGGTAACCAATCATTAGTACTGATAGATGCATTCGCCTCACGAACAAAGATAGCCTCATCCAAATCATCTGTCGTACGCAACTTGTTATAAGCACTACCCATTGCCAAATCATCATTGTCCACCAACTTGTGAGGAGAATCAATTACAATTTTAGCGGTTTTAGCTGCTTCTGCGTAGTTGTTTTGATACATATAGACATCTGTCAGCAACATAGCAGCAGCATACTTTGTAACACGATGACCATTATCCGCCGTCTTAACAGCAGGCAACTCTTTAACAGCTTCTTGTAGGTCAGATTCAATCAACTTATAAACAGTTGCTTTCTCTGTACGAGGTAACATCATATCCGCATCAGCAGAAGAATAGAATGTAGTGTAGTAAGGAACATCTCCAAATGTCTTCACTAACATGAAGTAGTTAAAGGCACGGAAAAATTTAGCCTCTGCCATCAATCTCTTAGAGACTGATTCCTCCATTTTAATATTCGGAATGTTCTCTATACAACCGTTCGCTACATTGATAATTTTATAGCAATCCTTCCAAACATTCTCTGTTACACTAGAAACTGTAACAGTATTCTTTTGACGAGTCAATTCACGAGCATATCTACAAGTAGGCTCCTGTCCCTCGTAAGGATTAGAGAAATATCCAGTCAAATATCCTTGTACCATGGCAAAGGATCCCATATAGGCACTACCAAAACTAGCGATAGATATACCCGCTCCATTTCTGTACATGTAATTGACATTCGTTTCAATATGTTCCTGTGTCTTGTAATAATCCTGATAAGTCAGCGATGACTTAGGATTCTCATCCAAAAAATCGCTACAAGATGGAAAAGCCATCAATCCAGCACAGGCAATCGCAATTGTTAATATCTTTTTCATTTTTAGAATATCGAATTAAATTATTTATTAAAAGGTTACATTCACGCCAAAAGTAAATGTACGAGCTCTTGGATATGAGAAGAACGTCATGTTCTGTCCGAACTTAGCATTATTACCCGATTCAGATGTAGACTCAGGATCATATCCATAGAAATCTTTTGATACAATCTGGAAGAGATTGTTACCACTAGCATACAAACGCAAACCTGACAAACCTAACTTATTAGCAACTTTGCTATTGAACGTATATCCCAACTGAAGCATATTCAAACGTAAATAAGAACCATTAGCAAGCCAAGAGGAATCGGACATTGAGTCTTGTCCTCCATGGCCAGTACCCGGAGCAATAAAGATCATCTGCTCCATAGTATTCGGATTTGTTCCATTATAAGCGTCATACAAAATATTGCTCAAACCATTCGCATAACCAAAACGGTCGTAAGTAGAGTGACAGAAACGTTGCCATGTATCAACACCCCATACAAATTGGAAATCAACAGTTAAATCAAATCCCTTATAATTAAATGTATTAATAAAGCTTCCAGTCCAATCAGGCAAACCTTTACCAATAATTTGCTTCTCGGCTGAACGTTTTGGACGACCTACCTGCTTCTTCTCACACTTACCAGCCTCAAAATCTTCTACTGTATAGATTCCCTCACGTACATAACCATAGAAACTACCCATGCTTTCACCAACGCGCAAGATCGTACCTCCACTTACCCAATCTGACATATAAATATCAGCATTGTTTACTCCTAACTGAAGGATCTTGTTCTTGTTGAAGTTCAAGTTTACAGTCGAGCTCCATGTAAATTCGTCGTTACGAATAGGAGTAACATTCAACATGAAATCCATACCTTGGTTACGAACAGAACCAATATTACGATAAATGGAAGTAAAACCAGTAGAATAAGGAACAGGTGCATCCAACAACAAATCAGTTGTCTTCTTATTATGATATGCAATCTCTAAATTAACGCTGTTATTGAACAAACCTAAATCAATACCTACGTCAAACTGTCCAGTTTTTTCCCATTTCAAATCCGGGTTAGCAATTGAGCTCACATAGGAATGAGGAGCACGAATACCATTGATCAAGGATGTACCAGAACTAACACGAGCCAAAGATCTATATGTATCAATCTCAGAGTTACCAGTCATACCATAAGAAGTATGTAATTTCAAATTACTGATAACAGGATTCTCAATCATAAAGTCCTCACGTGAGATATTCCAAGCCAAACCAGCAGAGGGGAAGAACGCATATTTATTATTATCTCCAAACTTAGAAGAACCATCGACACGGCCCGTTACCGTTGCAGAGTAACGATCCTTATAAGTATAAGCGAAACGTAAGAAATATGAATTCATTGCCCAACGCTGCCATTCAGACTCAGGAGTTGAAGGAATAGTACCAACGGCCATGTTATTATCCTCATAGAAGTCATCAGTAAAGCCTTCTGTTCTAGCTTTATTCCTTCGATAAGTACGCTCCTGCCAAGAAAGACCTGCCATCGCATTAATTCGATGGTCATTGATTGTCTTATTATAAGTCAAGTAAGTTTCCTCCTGCCAGTATAAAGTATTCCAAGCCTCATACTCGGCCCAGCCATTAGGCATAGAGATATTTGTCAAACCAATGGATGAATAACCACGGTAATTCTTCAAGTGCGCATCGACACCAAACTGAGTCTTCAGATCCAGACCCTCTGCCAAATGGAAAGTTAAAGCAGCATTTCCGAAGATTTGCGTATTATAACGCATACGCTTTTGATCTTCAAGAATGAAGACTGGGTTAGCCATACCCTCAAGACCGGCGAATGAAGTAGAAGATGAAGTTGTATACTCACCATCATAAGAAACCGGCAACCAAGGAATCATCTCAATCATAGTGCGGCGAGCCTCTTGTCCACCACCATCTTCAGGTGTGTAACGACCCCACGTATGGTTTACCAACAAGTTTACGGAAGTAGAAAGCCACTTTAATGGGTTCGCATCATATGCGACCTTAGCGTTCAAACGTTTGTTGTAGGTATTATTAACGATTCCCTGTTGATCTGTAAAGTTTAAGAAAGCACCCATTGAAGAGCTCTTTTCCTGCTTGTTGGATATTTAACTGATGATTGTGAGAGATCGCGGTACGTGTTGCCTCATCCTGCCAATCTGTATCATACAATGGATTACCATTGGAGTCAAAGAAACGAGAATCATTAAACCAGGCCGTTCTATCCAAAGACCAATTTGTACCTAGCCACTTGTTCTCATTTGCCAAACCTTGCATCCAAGCATCAGTCCATTCTTGTGCGTTCAACAAATCCATCTTACGAGCAATCGAACTTACGCTGACAGACCCCTGATAGCTTACTGTTGTACCCTCGCCATCTTTCTTACCACGCTTTGTTGTAACCATGATAACACCATTGGCACCACGAGCACCATAGATAGCGGTAGCGGAAGCGTCCTTCAACACCTCCATAGACTCGATGTCATTTGGGTTTACCAAGGCAAAATCTTCCATTACCACACCATCCACTACATATAACGGATCAGTAGAAGCGTTGATTGTCGCAGTACCACGAATAATTACGCGGTTTGAGTAAACGCCCGGCTGGCTGGAGTTAGAGAAGATGTTTACACCGGAAACCTTACCACGTAAATTATCCAATGCGGAGAAGTTTTGGTTCTTCGTCAAGTCATCACCTTTGGCAACACCGATAGAACCCGTCACGTCCGTTACGCATCGTACCGTAACCTACCACCACAACCTCGTCCAAAGTCTGTGTGTCTTCTTTCAAAGTGACATTGATAGCGGATTGGTTTCCCACGGGGATCTCCTGAGACAGATAGCCGATATAAGAAACAACCAACACGTCGTTCGCGGACACACCCTCGATCGTATAATTTCCATCGAAATCAGTGATCGTACCGTTTGTAGTGCCTTTCACCACCACGTTAGCGCCAATAATAGGCTCACCTGTACCGTCAACAACCACACCTGTTACTTTCTTGCCTTGCTGCACTGCCATTACTTCATCAACCGTGCCTGCGGGAGCGGGAGCGGCCATAGCGGCGTTTACAGAGAAGGCAGAAAGCAGCAAACAGAACGCTGAGGCTTTAGCTATCCCCTGAATGGATAATAGCTTAGATTCATTCTTTGTCATTTTGCTTTGTTTTTTAATTAAGTTTAGATTGATTACATTATCTATGTAATTTTTATCGTTATAGATGGACATAGTTCGTACGGAACTAGCATATGATATTTAATCTTTTTCGAGAATGATAAAAGTGCGATAAACAGTGTATGATCTAGCTCATTGAATTTCTTTTTTCTAATTCTTTTTGTTAGATTTGCACCTATATTCGTATAATGCCAGAAATTCATAAGGAAGAAAGGGATATTTCTAAATAAATGACACGAGAATCACTTTCTATTCATGTTAATTAAATGGATATTCGTAGTCTGACTATGAATATAAAACACAAAAACGGATAAATTATATTATTAATTAAATAGCTATATCATGAAAAAAAAAGCGTTTGGGCTTTAGCTTTAGCGGCGATGTTGATGTGGGTGGGAAAACCTGCTGTGGCGGCTGTGAATGAGGCTTTTGACCCCGTAGAGTATGTAAACCCGCTAATGGGTACGCAATCTTCTTTTGAGTTGTCTACAGGAAATACCTATCCGGCTATCGCTCGTCCGTGGGGTATGAATTTCTGGACTCCTCAGACAGGAAAGATGGGAGATGGATGGCAGTATGTATATACGGCTAACAAGATCCGTGGTTTTAAGCAAACCCACCAGCCCAGCCCGTGGATCAATGATTACGGACAATTCGCAATTATGCCGGTGGTTGGTAAACCGGAATTCGACCAAGATAAACGTGCGAGCTGGTTCTCGCATAAAGGGAGATCGCCAAGGCTTATTACTATAAGGTATATCTGGCGGAGCATGACGTGGTAACGGAATTAACGCCGACAGATCGTGCCGCTATGTTCCGTTTCACTTTCCCGGAAAACGAGCATTCTTATATCGTGGTGGATGCCTTGGATAAGGGGTCTTATATCAAGGTAATTCCGGAGGAGAATAAGATCATCGGTTATTCAACGAAGAATAGCGGTGGGGTTCCCGATAATTTCAAGAATTATTTTGTGATCGAGTTTGATAAGCCTTTTACCTATGAGGCTACGTTCGCCGACGCAACCTTGAAAGAAGGAGCGAAAGAGCAAACGAGCAATCATGTAGGAGCCGTTATCGGTTTCAAGACGAAGAAAGGTGAGATTGTTCACGCTAAGGTGGCTTCTTCTTTTTTATTAGCTTCGATCAGGCAGCGATCAATATGAAGGAGCTAGGTGATGATAATTTTGATACTTTGGTTCAAAAAGGTAAAGCGGTTTGGAATGAGCATTTGGGTAAGATCGAGGTTGAAGGTGGTAATTTAGATCAATACCGTACTTTCTATTCCTGTTTCTATCGTTCATTATTGTTCCCTCGCAAGTTCTATGAGATCAACGCTCAAGGAGAGGCCGTTCATTACAGTCCGTATAATGGTGAGGTATTACCGGGTTATATGTTTACGGATACCGGCTTTTGGGATACATTCCGTTGTCTGTTTCCGTTCTTGAACTTGATGTTCCCATCTGTAAATAAGGAAATGCAGGAGGGATTGATCAATACGTATAAAGAAAGTGGTTTCTTCCCAGAATGGGCAAGTCCGGGTCATCGTGGTTGTATGGTTGGTAATAACTCCGCTTCTATCTTGGTAGACGCTTACATGAAGGGAGTGAAGGTTGAGGATTTGGAGACGCTTTATAAAGGCTTGATCCATGGTACGGAGAATGTGCATCCTACGGTTTCTTCTACGGGCCGTCTGGGACATGAGTACTATAACAAGTTAGGATATGTCCCTTACGACGTAAAGGTTAATGAGAATGCTGCCCGTACATTGGAATACGCTTACAATGACTGGTGTATCTGGAAGATGGCGAAAGAGCTGAACCGTCCGAAAAAAGAGATTGAGTTGTATGCTCGCCGTGCTTTGAATTATAAGAACTTGTATGATAAGGAAACCAAGCTGATGCGTGGCAAGAATGAGAATGGTGAGTTTATGGCTCCGTTCTCTCCGCTGAAATGGGGCGACGCTTTCACGGAAGGTAATAGCTGGCACTATTCATGGTCTGTATTCCATGATCCTCAGGGATTGATCGACTTGATGGGCGGTAAGGATTTATTTGTAATGATGCTTGACTCCGTGTTCGCTGTCCCGCCTTTGTTCGATGATAGTTACTACGGTGGTGTGATCCACGAGATCCGTGAGATGACTGTGATGAATATGGGTAACTACGCTCACGGTAACCAGCCGATCCAGCATATGATTTATTTATACAACTATGCGGGTCAGCCTTGAAAGCTCAATACTGGCTACGTCAGGTAATGGATAAGATGTATACTCCGGGGCCGGACGGTTATTGCGGAGACGAGGATAATGGCCAGACTTCCGCTTGGTATGTATTCTCAGCGTTAGGATTCTATCCGGTAGCTCCGGGTACGACCCAATATGTGTTGGGCGCTCCGCTGTTCAAGAAGGCTACGATCCATTTTGAGAATGGAAACAACTTGGTGATCAACGCCCCGAACAACAGCGATAAGAATATCTATATCGAATCTATGACGTTCAACGGCAAGAACTACACCAAGAATTATTTGGATCATAACGATTTGTTTAAGGGTGGCGTGATTGACTTCAAGATGGGTGACAAGCCGAATATGAATCGTGGTATTAATCCGGAGGATATGCCTTACTCATTCTCCGTAAACGAGGAAGGGATCAATAAACTTTCCCCTATTTCTGTAAAACCTAGTAAAAAGAAGAAATAAGCAATTAAGATGAATTTCATTCATAAACCATTAATGTCAGGCATAGCGATATGCCTGACATTTTTCGCATACTCCTGTGCTACACCGGAGAAGATGGAAAAAAAAAGACAGACTTTACCGCATATGTAGATCCTTATATCGGATCGGGAGAACACGGACACGTATTTGTCGGGGCGAACGTTCCGTTTGGAGCTGTTCAAGTAGGTCCTCAGAATATTTTTAAGGGATGGGACTGGTGTTCCGGTTATCATTACTCCGATAGTATCATTATCGGATTTAGTCATACGCATTTGAGCGGAACCGGATGTTCTGATCTGGGGGATATCCTTCTGATGCCTTATACGGGCGAGGTACGTACCGCCCGTGGCGAGCAAGATAATATAGAGGGAGCCGCTTCTTCCTATTATAAACATGCCAACGAAGCCGTAGCTCCGGGATATTACTCTTTGCTGATGGATAATGGCGTGAAGGCGGAGTTGACAGCGACCGAGCGTGTAGCCTTACATCGTTATACGTATCCGTCGGGAAGTGAGCATCGCCTCTTGATCAACTTGAAGGAGGGTATCGGTGATAAAGCGTATGACACTTATTTGAAGAAGATTGATGAGTACACGATCGAGGGGTACCGCTTTTCCAAAGGGTGGAGCCCACGTCACAAAGTATTCTTTACGTTGAAATGTGATCAGCCGATCGAGTCTTTGGCTGTATTCAACGATGATGAGGCCGCAGGTAATGATGAGTTGACGGGGGAGTCCGTAAAGGGAGTGATTACCTTTAAGGGAGATGCCCCGACCGCCTTGGTAAAGGTCGCTATCTCTTCCGTAAGTTGTGAGAATGCCTTGGCTAACTTACGTACGGAGCTTTCTCATTGGGATTTCGACGAGGTTCGTAACGAGGCTATCGATAAATGGAATGACCAATTGTCTTGTATCTCCATCGATACGAAAGATGAGCGTGCCAAGAAGATTTTCTATACCGCCATGTACCATGCGTTTATCGCTCCGACGTTGTATTGCGAGCGCGAATGGCGATTTCCGTGGCCATGACGATAAGGTGTATACGAACAATACTTGGAAGAACTATTCCACTTTCTCTCTATGGGATACGTATCGTACCTTGCATCCGTTGTTCACGATTATCAAGCCTCAATATGTGTCGGATTTGGTGAACTCGATGTTAAGCATTTACGACCAGCAAGAGAAATTACCGATCTGGCCGTTGATTGGTGGTGAGACGGACCAAATGCCGGGATATAGCGCTGTGCCTATTATCGCAGATGCCTATCTGAAAGGTTTTACCGGCTTTGACGCTGACCGTGCGTATCGTTATATGGTTGCTTCCTCTGTCTATGAGAAGCAAAACGGGGTGCCGTACGTGTTGGAAAAAGGCTATATCCCTTGTGATAAGGTACGTGAGGCTACTTCTATTGCGATGGAATACGCAGCCGATGATTGGGGTATCGCCTTGATGGCGAAAAAAAAATGGGCAAGACGGAGGATTACCAGAATTACTTGAAACGTGGTAAATATTATACGCAGTATTTCGATAAGGATATCAACTTTATCCGTCCGAAAATGAATGATGGCAGCTGGCGTACGCCGTACGATCCGATCCAGTCCATACATAGCGTAGGCGATTTCTGTGAGGGAAATGGCTGGCATTATACATTCTTCGTGCCCCAGCATCCGGAAGGCTTGATCGAGTTGATGGGTGGTGACGCTCCGTTTATCTCGAAACTGGATTCTTTGTTCTTGGTGGAAGGTGAGTTAGGGGAGAACGCCTCTCCGGATATCAGTGGCTTGATCGGCATGTACGCCCATGGAAATGAGCCGAGCCATCATGTTACTTACTTGTATCCTTACGCCGGCGAGCAATGGAAGACAGCCGAGAAAGTTCGTTACATCCAAGATGTGTTCTATACCGACCAGCCGGAAGGCATCATCGGAAACGAGGATTGTGGCCAGATGTCCGCTTGGCATATCATGTCTGCCTTGGGATTTTACCAAGTGAATCCTTCCAATGGCGTATTCGTGTTCGGTAGCCCGTTATTCGATAAGGCTTCCGTTCATTTGCCGGAGGGTAAGACTTTCGAGGTCGTAGCCCAGAACAACAGCAAGGAGAATGTATATATCCAATCCGTGTTGCTAAATGGTAAACCTTATAACAATTCTTATATTCTGTATGATGATATCGTGAAGGGAGGGAATCTTACCTTTGTGATGGGCAACACGCCGAATAAGGAGTTCGGAGCTGCCCCGGAAAATCGTCCGAAGACGGCTGAGGAAATAGCTCCCTTACCAGTGAGCGGTTTGCTCTGTTACCCGTGAGACAACGTCTCACGGATTGCCGGGAAAGTACCCGGCTGAGGAGCAAAGAATAATTAACGAATTAATAATCGACAAAATGAAGACAAAGCTTAAAACTTCGATGGCCCTTTTGGCTTCCGTTTTCCTGTGGGTGTCATGTGCCGGTGGCGGAGGGACTTCTCCTTCTGCGATGGACCCGGTGGATTACGTGAATCCTTATATGGGAAACATCAGCCATTTATTGGTGCCTACTTTCCCGACCGTGCATTTGCCGAACAGTATGCTACGTGTATATCCGGAGCGTGCGGACTTCACGGGTGACCGTCTGGGCGGTTTGCCTATTATCGTGACAAACCATCGTGAGCGTTCTGCGTTCAATTTATGCCCTTATCAAGGTGACGAATCCGGCTTGCGACCCGTGATCGCTTATAGCTATGACCGGGAGAAGATTTTGCCGTACCGTTATCAGGTATATCTGGATAATGAGGAAATCGACGTGGACTTCGCCCCGTCCCATCAAAGTGCCGTATATTCGCTCACTTTCGAGAAAGAGGGACCGGCTTATCTGGTATTTAACAGCCGTAACGGACAGCTACAAGTAAATGGTAACGCCGTAAGCGGTTATCAATATATAGATAAGAAAACGAAAGTCTTTTTATATGCCGAGACGAACCAGAAGCCTGTGAAAGCGGGGGTATTGTCGAACGGCAGTGTCAACTATAACGAGACTTCCGTGGAAGGTATCAATGCCGCTATCGCCCTTTCCTTCGGGGAGGACGTGAAGAAACTTGGCGTTCGCTACGGTATCTCTTTTATCAGCGAGGAACAGGCGAAGAAGAATCTGGAGCGTGAGATCGCCGCTTACGACGTGGATGTGGTAGCGAAGATCGCCCGCAACGATTGGAACGATGCTTTAGGTAAAATACAAGTGCAAGGTGGTACCAAGGATGAGAAGACCGTATTCTATACCTCTTTATATCGTTGCTACGAACGCCCGATAAACTTGAGCGAGGACGGACATTATTACAGTGCTTTCGACGGAAAGATCCATGAGGATGGCGGACGGCCTTTCTATACGGACGACTGGATTTGGGATACCTACCGTGCTACACATCCCCTGCGTGTCTTGATCGATAATGAGCGTGAGAACGATATCATCAACTCTTATCTCCTGATGGCGGAGCAGATGGGTACCGACTGGATGCCTACCTTCCCGGAGGTGACGGGAGATACACGCCGTATGAACTCAAACCATGCCGTCGCTACCGTGATCGACGCTTACCGCAAGGGCTTGCGTGGGTTTGAGCTGGAAAAGGCCTATATCGCTTGTAAGAAAGGTATCGAGGAAAAGACCTTGATCCCGTGGTCTGCCGCTCCCGCCGGTTGGTTGGACGATTTCTACAAGGAACATGGCTATATTCCCGCATTGAGACCGGGAGAGAAAGAGACGGTGCCTAACGTATCCATTTGGGAAAAACGTCAGCCGATCGCCGTGACTTTAGGTACTTCGTATGATGAATGGTGCTTGTCCCAGATCGCTCAAGAATTGGGAAAGAAAGACGAGGCGGATTATTATTTGCGTCGCTCTTACAATTACCGGAACGTATTTAATCCGGAGACAGGTTTCTTCCATCCGAAAGATAAGGATGGCAAGTTTATCTATCCATTGGATTACCGTTATGATGGCGGTCTGGGTGCCCGTGATTATTACGATGAGAATAACGGATATATTTATCGTTGGGACGTACAGCATAATATCGGTGACTTGATCTCTTTGATCGGAGGCAATGAGGCGTTTACCTCTGCCTTGGATTCTATGTTCAATACGCCGCTGGGTATGTCTAAATGGCAATTCTATTCCACGCTTCCGGATCATACGGGTAACGTAGGTATGTTCTCTATGGCGAATGAGCCGAGCTTGCATATCCCGTACTTGTATAATTATGCGGGTAAGCCTTGGATGACCCAGAAACGTATTCGTACCTTATTGAATCAATGGTTCCGCAATGATTTGATGGGTGTGCCGGGCGATGAGGACGGTGGTGGTATGTCCGCTTTCGTAGTTTTCAGCCAGATGGGATTCTATCCGGTTACTCCGGGTTCTCCTACCTATAATATCGGTAGCCCGATGTTTACCGATGTGAAAGTGGATATGGGTAACGGCAATACGTTCGAGATCCGTGCGAATAACGCATCCGATGAGAATAAATACGTACAATCCGCTAAGTTGAACGGCGTAACCTTGAACCAGCCTTGGTTCAATCATAGCGATATCGCCGCCGGTGGTTTGTTAGAGTTAGAGATGGGGCCGAAAGCGAATAAGGAATGGGGATTGGGAACGCCTCCTCCTTCTGCTGCTCCGATGCCTAAGTAAATAAAAAAGCGTGTTGCGATTGTCGCAACACGCTTTTTTTATGCCAATACCTTAGCGATTAATTTCTTTAGTTCTTTTTTATATCAATGGGCTTCACTACATAATCCGTGAATTCACATTGTTTGGCGATCTCCTTTTCCCTTTCGAAAGCGAATGCCGTGAGTGCTATGATCGGAATGGTCTTGGATAAGGTGCGGATTCTGCGAGTTGCTTCGAATCCGTCCATAACCGGCATTTTTATGTCCATCAGGATTAGGTCCGGATGATATGTCTCGAACATATCGATAGCCTCTTGCCCGTTTAGCGCATGATAAAGTTGGTATTGCTTACTAAACAAGGTTTCCAAAAGGAAATAATTCTCATAAACGTCCTCGGCGATTAAGATGGAATGATGCCTATCTGAACGGGGCGTTTCTTCGGATTGGACGAGGATATCCGGTGAAAGCTCAATATCAGTCCGTTTTGTGTCCAAAGGCAGAGTGAACCAAAAAGTGGAACCCACCCCTTCTTCAGAATCTACGCCGATTTTACCTCCTAATGCCTCGATAATGGTTCGGCTGATGGTTAATCCCAATCCCGTACCTTGCTGGAAAGTATCTACCTTGATGAATCGCTCGAATATACGTCTTTGGTTTTCCGCGGAGATACCGATACCTGTATCTTTCACGCAGACTCGGATAAAATCCCCTTCTATCTCATAATAAATCGTGATACTTCCTTTTGTGGTAAATTTGATAGCGTTATTCACGAAATTAGATATCACTTGCATAACCCTCCGCTCATCGGTTTTAACGATTACGGATGGGGAGCCGAGATCAAAGATAAGAACCACGTCTGAAGGCATCTTTATAGAGTCTGCCAATGCGATTTCGCCACATATATCCTTGATGTCCACTTCCTCGAAATGATAATCCATGGTTCCCGCCTCGATTTTTAGAGAAATCAAGGATATCGTCGATCAGTTGCAGTAGCAAATCATTGTTTTTATGGATGATATCTAAATAAGATTGACGCTCTACCTCATCATCAATCTCGGCGATTATATTTGAGAACCCGACGATAGCGTTCAGCGGCGTGCGTATCTCATGACTCATATTCGCCAAGAACGCGGACTTCAATTTATCAGCTTCCTTTACCTTGATTAGCTCGATCTCCTTTTCCCGTTGCTGGGTTATGTTGGAGGTGTAGCTTACGATCCTGTTAGGCGTTCCGTCATCGTTGAATTTATAGGAGCGTACATTGGAGTTGAACCAGAATGTTTTGCCATTGAGGATACGCCTGTAGGCCGCTACGAAGTTATTGATCTTCCCTTGCAGGAGAGGTTTGAACTGTTTATTATATACCCGGTCAAAATCATCCGGATGGATTGAGGATTTATAGTCTTCTTGATTCTTGAAGTTGTAATCATGAATCGCTTTTAGCCCCTCATTATTATTAATGTCTTCATTGAGGCCAAAATCTACGGTCAATTTATCATTCTCTACATCGTATTCCCAAAGAATGGAATCCCCGGTATCTACTGATACTTTTAGCCGGGCTAGGCTATTTTCGATTTGTTCCCGCTTGATGTGATTCTCGGTATCGTCGAATACAATATAAATATAGCCGAATATATTATCAAGAGAGTCTTTTAATGTGACTCCTTTTACCAACAGATGCTTTGTTTTAGAATCATGATGACTATCGTAATAGCCGTTTTGAGAAGCAACCTTGAAATCATAATTAAGAGGAAAGAATATATCTTTTCCGTTTTTGAGGCTTTGGTTTACATATTTCGGGATATTAGGATTCTCGAACATATTCAGTCCCACGGCCTGCTCACGGGTAACACCAAAAATATCGAGATCCGCTTGGTTGATATCTACCAACACTCCATTCTCATCATAAAGTTCGGCGCCCCAAGGCATCTTGTCGAAAATGATCTTAAACTTCGTCTCGCTTTTCATGACTTGCATAGCCGTATGTTCTACTAATCCTTGAACTTCCCTCTTTCAATGGCTATGGAAAGGATATCAGCCAACATATGTAAGTTCTCTATATCTAAGGCACTCCAGTTCCGTTTCTTTTTTACAGAATCAAAGCCGATAAATCCGGATGGTTTGCCTTGCTTGAAAATAGGGATGACTAATAAGGATGAAACCTCTTGCAAAATCAGAAGATGCTGCTCACTCTTCGCCTCTTCCGGCATTTTAGAGACATCATGAATAACGATATCCATGCCCTTTTTGATACTATCGTACCACCAAGGAATCTCGTCTTGCGGGAGTTGACGCAGTAAATCCTCTCGCATAGAGATAATGCCATCACAAGTAACTTCATTCGTAAAGTCAACAGTATGAGTTTGTTCGTCAAATGTTCCGATATACACCCGATCCACATCGAAAAATTGTAAGATGCGGAATAGCGCTTGGTCAATAACCGAGTTTTTTTGGCTCCAAGAAGAAGTGACAATACATCCGACATCGTTTTTCGCAAATCAATCATATTGGCCAAAATCAAGTCGGTCTTTTCATCTTCTACATCGGTCTTCTTGTCTATAGCCTCATTAAGAAATGTTGTATTGGAATGAATGTTATTCATGATAAATTGAGTGTACTAAATTTATTCGAAAACAAATGTAAGTATAAACTTTGATTATTTTTTGTTTTAGTGTTTATTATATTATTATCGTGGCTTTAAAAATAATTTTGTACGTTTGTAGATGGTTGAATTAAACTTGAAATCTATGGATAATAAAATCATATTGACGATAGGCCGCCAGTTCGGAAGCGGTGGCCGCGAGATCGGACAACGTTTGGCGAAGGAGTTGGGTATCGGTTACTATGATAAGGAACTGATTACCGTGGCGGCCCGTGAGAGTGGATTATGCGAGGATGTTTTCGAGAAGGCGGACGAACGTGCCTCCAGTGGTTTATCGTACGCTTTTACGATGGGGTACTCTTCTTTTATGGGAGGGATGTTTACGCCTTATAATGATATTTTGTCTAATGACGGTCTTTTTAAGATACAGAGTGACGCTATCCGTAAATTGGCGGAGACTGAGTCGTGTGTTTTGGTAGGGCGTTGCGCTGATTATATCCTTCGGGATGACCCGGCTTGTTTGAGCTTCTTTATCCATAGTTCAGTGGAGAGCCGGGTCCAAAAAACCGTGGAAAGGCATGGTGTGACGGTGGAAGAGGCGAAGAACATGATGGAGAAGACTGATAAATCCCGTGCGGCTTACTATAATTATTATACGAATAAGACATGGGGAATGGCCTCTTCTTATAATTTCTCGATCGATGTATCCGTATTAGGGATCGACGAGACCGTGGAATTTATGAAAAGCTTTATCGAGCGCAGATTGAATAAGCGTCCGTCTCATTTCGGATAAATCGTATTCTTGAGAAACCATTATTGAATAGAGATTAACCTATTAAAACTAAGAAAGTATGCGAAAACCTTTTATTACTGTTCGGCTGACCCATGGTATGTTGGGCGCCTTGTTAGTTTCCACCTGTGCTTGTTCGGGCACGAAGTGGACGGAGGTAGAGAAAGATTCTATCCGTATCGTTACCCAGCAAGAAGGAGCTGTATTAGGATATTCGGCCAATTCGGGGGTGAGACTTCTTACTTTTGACGGATATGCCTTCAAAGATCTGAATCGGAACGGGCGGCTTGATCCGTATGAGGATTGGCGTCTTACGCCCGAGGAACGTGCCGTTGATTTGGCCGGACAGTATCTACAGAGGAAATCGCCGGATTGATGCTTTATAGCGCCCATCAATCTATCCCCGGTGCCTCGAAAGGGTTTGGAACTTCTACCTACAATGGCAAATCTTTTGATGAGAGTGGAGCCCAGCCATCCGATCTTTCCGATGCGCAGCGTAAATTCCTCACCGAGGATAATGTTCGTCATGTATTGGTTACGAGAGTGCAAAGCCCGAAAGTGGCGGCTCGCTGGAATAATAATGCGCAAGCTTTAGTAGAGGGTATCGGTCATGGTATCTTACGGTCGTTGATAATCCCGATGAGGCGGATTTCGCCATCGTCTTTATGACGAGCCCGAACAGTGGTACGGGGTATGATAAATCCGATCGTGAGAAAGGAGGAAACGGTTATATGCCTATCAGTTTACAGTATAATGATTATACAGCTACCTATGCCCGTAATCCAAGTTTGGCGGGGGGAGATCCGTTTGAGAATTTCACGAACCGTTCTTATAAAGGTAAGTCCGTGAAAACAGCTAATAAGCAGGATATGCTTTCTGTTTTGGAGACAAAGGCTAAAATGAAAGGTAAGCCTGTAATCGTATCTTTGGAGATGGATAAGCCCACGATTATGTCCGAGTTCGAGGGTTCGGCGGATGCCATTCTGGTGAACTTCGGTGTACAAAACCAAGCGGTCTTGGATATCATCAGTGGAAAAGCCGAGCCTTCCGCTTTGTTGCCTTTGCAGATGCCGGCAGATATGCGTATCGTGGAGGAGCAATTCGAGGATGTTCCCCGGGATATGAAATGCTATACGGACAGCGAGGGCCATCTGTATGATTTCGCTTTTGGTATGAATTGGAAAGGCGTTATCGATGATGAGCGAGTGACTAAATATAAATAGGGTAAATTACATTTTTGTGTTTTTGTGGTTACGGTATCTATATATAATGCCTAAATTTGCATGGTAATATTATTAAGTGCAGACCATGAAAATTATGACATTGCAGGGAACGGACAAATTGTTATATGAACTTGTCGCACCTTTGGTCATGAATCCAGCCATTTTGCGACAAAATAACAATTACCCTTTTTAAAACATCTCGTAGCCACGTTTGGTATATAGCCTTTCATGAAACAGCTGTTGTTGGTTTTATGCCTGTAAAAAAAAAGGACATCTCTATTACTCTATAGACAATTATTTCGTGAGTGGTGATGATCCTTCGGTATTGAGTGAACTTCTTGAAGAAGTCATAAAGGATTTTTCATCTCAAGCTTCACTTATGGCTGTTGTGCATAAACGTCATGTAAAAGTGTTCTCACAAAAAAGTTCCAGACATGTGTTGAGTGGAAAAATTATGATAAAATGCATTATTTACCGGAGGTAGAGTCATGATGCGAAGAATGGATGTGTACGAGGCGACAGAGAAAAGATTGAAGATCATTTTTGATTATTTCGATTACGTATACGTCTCTTTTTCCGGCGGAAAGGATAGTGTGTGTACTGTTGAATTTGTGTGTAGATTATATTCGTAGATACGCTCCGGGACGAAAATTAGGTGTATTTCATATGGATTATGAGGTTCAATACAGCCAGACGACCGAATATGTGGAAAAGGTTTATGCCGCTAATTCCGATATCCTTGATATTTATCATTGTTGTGTTCCTTTTAAAGTCCAGACATGTACATCTATGTTTCAACAATATTGGAGACCTTGGAGCGAGGAGTACCGGGATATCTGGGTTCGAGAGATGCCCCATTCATGTCTCCGGGCGAAAGACTTTGACTTTTTCAAGGAGGACATGTGGGATTATGATTTTCAGAATATGTTCCCTTTTTGGTTGTATCAACGGAAAATGGGCCGGCGTATATGTTGCCTTGTTGGTATCCGTACCCAAGAGAGTTTTAATAGGTGGCGGGCCATACATAGTGATGAGAATTACAGAAAACTAGCTAATTATAAATGGACTCGCAGAATGAATTATTCTATATATAACGCATATCCTATTTATGATTGGAAAACTCAGGATATCTGGATAGCGAACGGAAAGTTCGGTTGGACATATAATCATTTGTATGATTTGTATTATCAAGCAGGGGTGCCTTTGTCCCGGCAACGTGTGGCGAGCCCATTCATATCCCAAGCGATATCCACACTGTTCATTTACAAAGTTCTCGATCCCGACATGTGGGGGAGGATGGTTGGACGTGTAAACGGTGTTGGCTTTGCCGGTATATATGGGAATACCTCCGCTATGGGATGGAGGGCTATCAAGTGCCCAGCCGGGTTCTCTTGGGAGAAATATATGTATTTTCTCCTAAATACTTTACCCGAAGAAACTCGTGAGAACTATTTGAATAAGTTAAGAGTCAGCCGTAAATTCTGGAGAGAAAAAGGAGGATGCCTCAGTGAGGAGACTATCGCTAAGTTACGGGCGGCTAATATTCCTATCATTGTGGAAGAATGTACCGCTTACCATACGGATAAGAAACCGGTACGGATGGAGTATATCGATGATATCAATATACCTGAGTTTAAAGAAATCCCTACTTACAAACGTATGTGTGTTTGTATTTTGAAAAACGATCATACATGTAAGTATATGGGTTTTTCCCAGACAAAACGAGAAAGGGATATGAGAAAAGAAGTAATGGACAAATATAATTTTTATAAGCATGGGAAACTTTGTTAGTCCGGCATATGGTGTTAGGGCTGTCCCTATAGAAAAAATTGTAGCCAACAGCTATAACCCTAATATCATGGCACCACCGGAAATGCGATTATTGGAACTTTCCATTTGGGAGGATGGCTATACGATGCCTTGCGTCTGTTATTATCTTGAAGAGGATGATTTATATGAGATAGTAGATGGTTATCATCGTTATCTGGTTATGAAGCAATCTCAAAGGATTTATGATCGTGAGAAAGGAATGTTGCCTGTAACGGTGATTGAGAAAGATATTTCAAACCGAATGGCTTCAACCATTCGCCATAACAGGGCTCGAGGGATGCACAACTTGGAACTTATGACGGAGATTGTTACGGAGTTGGTCAAATCTGGGATGTCTGATAAGTGGATCATGCGTAATATTGGAATGGATAAAAATGAGTTACTTCGGTTCAAGCAGATTTCGGGATTAGCTGAATTATTCCGGGATAAAGAATTCGGTTGGTCTGATGACTGGTCGGAAGAAGACTAAACTTTTACATTTTGTTTGGCTGAGCGTTTTTTGCCTTTTATGGCTCTGTTGAGTACATATATACTAATTTTTTTTGTACATTTGCCCCCGACTTTTTTCACATAGGGGTGCCCGAGTCATACGGGCTGAGATTATACCCATCGAACCTGATCCGGGTAATGCCGGCGAAGGGAAAATAAGGTAGAACTAGGAAATAAAGGGGCGTTACCTCTATGTGCTCCCTGATGTTTAAACTTTAATTAGTTATTAAGATGGAACAGATTGTTTCAAGTGGAATCATTGACTCTTACTTCGAGAAGTTGAAGAGCAACTTGTCTGTGGATGTAGCGATCGTGGGAGGGGACCTTCCGGTATCGTGGCCGCTTATTTCTTGGCGAAAGCCGGTAAGAAGGTGGCGTTGTTTGATCGTAAGCTGGCTCCCGGTGGAGGTATGTGGGGCGGCGCTATGATGTTCAACGATATCGTGGTGCAGGAAGAGGCTATGCCGATTATCAAGGAATTGGGCGTAAGCTATAAGGAGGGTGCTAACGGCACGTATATCATGGATTCGGTACATACCACTTCCGCTTTGATTTATCAGGCGACGAAGGCGGGCGCTACTATCTTTAACTGTTATTCGGTGGAAGACGTAGTATTCCATAACGATGCCGTAGCCGGTGTTGTAGTGAACTGGGCTCCGGTAATCCGCGAAGGTATGCATGTGGACCCGCTGACTATTATGGCTAAAGCTGTATTGGAAGGTACAGGGCATGATTGCGAGATCGCCCGTGTGGTAGCCCGTAAGAATGATATCCAATTGAATACACCGACCGGAGGCGTGATCGGCGAGCGTTCCTTGAATGTGGAGCTGGGTGAGCAGACGACGGTGGAGAACACGAAGGAGATCTACCCGGGATTATTCGTTTCCGGTATGGCCGCTAACGGCGTAAGCGGTAGCTTCCGTATGGGACCGATCTTTGGCGGCATGCTGATGAGCGGCAAGAAGGCTGCTGAGTTGATCTGCGAAAAACTTGGGAATTGAAAATTGAGAATTGAGAATTGAAAATTATTGATTGTTGTATCTTTAATTTTCAATTCTCAATTCCCAACGGTTTTTCCTTGTCTCAAGAATAAGAATCCCGTTATGATCAACGCCGTGGATAATCCCGTATAGAATACGGAAATGAAAGAATTCGGCAGTAAATGGAACGTGCGGATCGTGATCCCGAAAGCGATCATGAAGATCATGATAATCCAACCTTTCACGTCGAAGAAAGAGAACGGGCAATGTTTCCCGTTTTTCCGGGAGATCCGTTCGGAATGTTTATAGAAAAGCCGTTTAAAGACCAAATTGAAGAAAAGCAAGAAAACGATGGTCGCTTCCCCGATCTTGAATAACCAATAATGGGTATCGTTTAACCATGTGACGATACCGATGCGTAAGATATTGATACCGGCGAAAATCCATACGCAACCGGCGGTATATAATAATACCTTTTTATTTACTCCAAACTTCATCTATCTTTTTATTTACCGCAAACTTACAACATTCATGTAAAAAACGGAAAAATATCCTTATCTTTGTGCCATGCGTGAGAAAATGAAACAGAGGATTGTACAATACGTGGTGCTGATGGCCGGCATCTTGGCATTGCTTTCTGTGGTTATCCCTCACCATCATCACCGGGACGGGATGCCTTGTTATCAATCCTTGACCGCGGAGCAAGCGCATGGCGATAAAAGCACTGATACGCATGATTGCGGTTGCGACGGGCATAACTTGGCCTATTTCAGTACGCATATTTCTCATTTTATGGATGGAGATGTGGATATACATCTGATGCCGTTACTCGTCTTATTTGATTACATTTATCCATCTGAACCGGCGTTTTGCGGACAGCTCCTTGATCACGAGAACGCCCCCTACATTGAGTCGCTGCACGACACTTGGATAGTGAGTGCCTCGGGACTTCGTGCCCCTCCTATGTCTTGATACCTCGTTTGTGAGAGCGGGTGAGGACAGACTTGCCCCTATCTATTTATTATTAACGATATCAAGATTTTTTACACAATGAAGAAAATATATTTGGTAGGTGCGATGTGCGCTTACCTGTTTGCCGGTTGTGCGGGAAATGCGTCGCAAGCCGGACACGATGAGCATAATCATGAATTAGAGGCTCACGACCATGATCATGAGGGACATGAACACGAAGGCCATGACCATGAGCATGAGGCCGGTGGTACCCATCCCGGCGAGATTGTCTTTAAGAAAGCCTTAGCCGAGGCCGTTGGTTTGCAGACCGTAACGGTTAATCCCGCTCCTTTCACGGATGTGATTAAGACGAGCGGACGAGTAATGGCGGCGCAAGGGGAGGAGTCCGTGATCGTCGCTACCGTCCCCGGCGTGATCTCGTTTGGTAGCTTGCCGTTCGTGGATGGTACGGCGGTACGCAAGGGACAGGCCGTGTTGAGTATCGCTTCCAACGCCCTCTCGGATGGAGACGTGGCGGCAAGGGCTAAATTCGCTTATGAGACGGCGAAAAAGGAATACGAGCGTATGCAAGCCTTGGTAGGCGATAAGATCGTATCCGCCAAGGATTTCGAGCAGGCCCGCTTGAATTACGAGAACGCCAAGGTCGCTTATGAGGCGATAGCGGGAAAACAGACGGCGAAAGGCGTGTCTGTAGTCTCTCCCTTGAACGGTTACTTGAAGAACATCCAAGCGAAAGAGGGTGATTATGTATCCGTAGGTCAGCCTTTGGCTACGATCTCGCAAAACAATCGTTTGGTATTGCGTGCGGACGTGTCTGAGAGGTATTACAACGATCTTCCCATGATCCAAACCGCTAATTTCATGACTCCGTATGATAACGCTCTCTATAAATTGTCTGATTTGCGTGGACGGTTGTTATCGTATGGAAAGGCTTCCGATATGAACTCTTTCTATGTACCGGTGACTTTCGAGTTCGATAATAAAGGAGCGGTTATCCCCGGTTCTTTCGTGGAGATCTTTTTGTTGACAAAGCCGATGGAGAATGTCTTGAGCGTACCTGTCTCCGCCCTTATCGAGGAGCAGGGCGTTTATTCGGTATTTATCCGTCTGGATGAGGAAGGCTATAAGAAGCAATGGGTGACGCTGGGAGCGAATAACGGCTCGGAGGTACAGATCCTTTCCGGATTGAAACCGGGCGATGAGGTCGTGACCCGTGGCGCTTACCAGATCAAGTTGTCTTCCGCTTCTAACGCGATACCGGCTCATAGCCATAGCCATTAATAGGAGGGATGTTGCATGTTAAATAAGATAATTTATTATTCATTGCACAACCGGTTGGTAATCCTGGTTTGTGCGCTATTGCTGATGATCTGGGGTACGTACACGGCGTTTAATACGGACGTGGATGTGTTCCCGGACTTGAACGCCCCAACGGTCGTGATCATGACCGAGGCGAACGGTATGGCTCCCGAGGAGGTGGAACGCTTGGTGACATTCCCTGTGGAGACTGCCGTGAACGGTGCGATGGACGTGCGGCGTGTACGTTCCTCGTCTACCACCGGATTCTCCGTGGTTTGGGTAGAGTTTGATTGGGGTACGGATATTTACCGGGCTCGTCAGATCGTGTCCGAAAAACTGGCTGTCTTGGGTGAGAGCCTTCCCGAGAACGTAGGTAAACCGACCTTAGGCCCGCAGTCATCCATCTTGGGTGAGATGATGATCCTCGGTTTGACCGCCGATTCCACGTCTTTGTTGGACTTACGTACGATCGCCGACTGGACGATCCGTCCCCGTTTGTTGTCTACGGGCGGTGTGGCGCAGGTGGCGTGATCGGTGGCGATATTAAGGAGTACCAGATCTTGTTGGACCCGGCTCGTATGAAGCACTACGGTGTAGGGTTGAACGAGGTGTTGGATGTTTGTCGGAATATGAACCGGAACGCCAATGGTGGTGTATTGTATGAGTTTGATAATGAGTATATCATCCGGGGTGTATTGTCTACGTCGAAGGCGGAAGAGATCGCTCAGGGTGTGGTGAAGACCGTGAATGAGTATCCGGTTACGCTGGGTGATATCGCTACGGTTAAGATCGGCGGTAAAAGCCCGAAGCTGGGAACCGCTTCCGAGCGGACAAAGCCAGCCGTGCTGATTACCGTGACCAAACAGCCGGATACGAGTACGGAGAAGTTGACGGAGAAGCTGGACGAGATTGTTGTCGATTTGCGGAAGAACTTGCCGGCGGATGTACATGTCTCTACGGATATATTCCGCCAGAGTCATTTTATCGATAACTCTATTAATAATGTAAAGAAGAGCTTGTTTGAGGGTAGTTTCTTCGTGGTGATCGTCTTGTTCCTGTTCTTGATGAATATACGTACGACGGTGATCTCGTTGGTAGCCTTGCCGTTATCTTTGCTGGTCTCTATCATCGTATTGCACTACATGGGATTGACGATTAACACGATGAGCTTGGGAGGTATGGCGATCGCTATCGGTTCCTTGGTGGATGACGCTATCGTGGACGTGGAGAACGTGTATAAACGAATCCGGGAAAACCGGCTCTTGCCTCCGGATCAGCAACGCTCTACCTTGGAGGTGGTTTACGACGCTTCCCGTGAGGTACGTATGCCGATCTTGAACTCTACCTTGATTATCGTGGTGAGCTTCGTGCCCTTGTTTTTCCTGACAGGAATGGAAGGGCGTATGCTGGTTCCGTTGGGCATTGCCTTTATTGTGGCGTTGTTTGCTTCTACGGTAGTGGCGCTTACCTTGACCCCGGTGCTTTGTAGCTATTTGCTGAACCGTAAAGCGACGGGAATGAAGGAACTGCGTGAGGCTTGGATAGCCCGGAAGTTGAAGGTGGTGTATAAACGGGCTTTGGAGTTAGCGTTGGCTTACCAGAAATGGGTACTAGGTACCACGATCGCTTTGTTTGTGGTCGCCTTGGTGATCTTCTTTCATTTGGGACGTAGTTTCTTGCCCCCGTTCAATGAGGGTTCTTTTACGATCAACGTAAGCTCGCTTCCGGGAATTTCCTTGGACGAGTCGGATCAGATCGGACGCCGTGCGGAAGCGTTGCTGTTGCAAGTGCCCGAGATAAAGACTGTGGCTCGGAAGACCGGTCGTGCGGAATTGGATGAGCATGCCTTGGGCGTGAATGTTTCCGAGATCGAGGCTCCTTTCGAATTGCAAGACCGTAGTCGGGATGAGGTGATGAATGATGTCCGCAAGAAGTTATCTACGATCAGTGGCGCTAATATAGAGATCGGGCAACCTATTTCCCATCGTATCGACGCTATGCTTTCCGGTACGGAGGCGAATATCGCTATCAAGCTGTTTGGTACGGACTTGAACCTGATGTTTACGGTCGGAAACCAGATCAAGGCCGCTATCCAAACGATCCCGGGTCTGGTGGACTTGAAGGTAGAGCAGCAGATCGAGCGTCCGCAGTTGACAATCACCCCGAAACGTGAGTTGTTGGCTAAATATGGCATTCCCCTGCCGGAGTTCGAGGAATATATCAATGTGATGTTGGGAGGAGAGGCCGTCAGTCAGGTGTACGATGATGGCAAGAGTTTCGACCTGACCGTGAAGACCTCCGACGCTAGCCGTGCCACGATGGATGATATTAGCAATCTGATGATCGATGCCGCCGGACAGAAAGTGCCGCTAAGTTACGTGGCCGATATCCGTTCCGTGACCGGTCCGAATACGATCAATCGTGAGAATGTGCAACGTAAGATCGTGATTAGTGCCAATGTATCGGAACGTGACTTGCGAAGTGTGGTTAATGAGATACAGGATCGGGTAGAGGCTAATATCCGTTTGCCGGAGGGATACCATATCGAATATGGTGGCCAGTTCGAGAGCGAGGCGGCGGCCAGCCGTACCTTATTGCTGACGTCATTGATGTCGTTATTGGTGATCTTCATGTTACTGTACAATGAGTTCAAGGACGTGAAGGAGAGCGGCGTGATCTTGTTGAACCTGCCGTTGGCGTTGATCGGTGGCGTGATTATCCTATGGCTTACTTCCGGCGAGATCAGTATCCCGGCGATTATCGGTTTCATTTCCTTGTTTGGTATCGCTACCCGAAACGGTATGCTGCTGATCAGCCACTATACGCATTTGCGTGGAGAGGGAATGGGATTGCGTGAGTCCGTGATACAAGGTTCCCTAGACCGTTTGAACCCGATCTTGATGACGGCGTTGAGTTCCGCCTTGGCGTTGATCCCGTTGGCGTTGAATGGCGATCTTCCCGGGAATGAGATCCAAAGCCCGATGGCGACGGTGATCTTGGGTGGTTTATTAACCTCTACGTTCTTAAACGGATTCATCATCCCGATTGTTTATCTGATAATGAACAAGAATAAAGAATAAGTTTTATGAAATCATATATTATAGTCGCCGCCTTGTCTGTATTGACAGGCGGCCTTTCCGCCCAGACTTCTATAGAGGACGTGCTCCGGAGCGTGGAGGCGAACAATAAGGATTTACAGGCGAACAGCCAGTTGGTCCAGTCGCAGAAGCTGGAGGCGAAGTTGGATAATAATTTGCCAGACCCTTCGGTCTCTTATTCGCATTTCTGGGGGAATAAAGAAGGGATGGGATTCACGGGCGAGTTCGTGGCTTCCCAAAGCTTTGATTTCCCGTCCGTATATGTCCGGAAGCATAAGCTGACGAAGGCGAAATCCGCGGGTTTGGATCGTCAAGGGATGGCTTTTCGTCAGCAAATCTTGTTGCAGGTGAAAGAGGTTTGCCTAGATTTGGTGCTGTTGAACCAGCAGAAGAACCTATTGGATACCCGTCTTAGGAACGCCGAGCAACTTTCCGCTTTTTATGCGACTCGTTTGGAGAAAGGAAATGCGAATATCCTTGAGACAAACAAGATCGATCTGGAATTATTGAACGCCCGGACAGAGGCCCGGATGAACGAGACTTCCCGTATTGCCAAGCTGCAGGAGCTGGCTACCTTGAATGGCGGTATCGCTATCGAGTTTACGGATACGGTTTACGCCTTGCCGGATAAGGATGTGCTTTCCTTTGATGAGCTGCGGACGGAGGCGATGCAATCCGATCCGCAATTACAGACCTTGCGTAGCGACCAGACGACAGCTCTTCGGCAGGTGAGCGTGAATAAGGCGAAAGGTCTGCCCGGCTTTGAGTTAGGGTATCGTATGAATCCCGCCTCGGGTGGAGAGCGTTTCAATGGTTTCTTGGTAGGAATCACCATCCCGTTGTTCTCGAACCGTAATAACGTGAAACAGGCGAAGGCTCAGGCCCGCTATACGGAGATGCAGTTGGAGAGCGCTTCTTTCACGGTAGAGAATGGGTTGAGGCAGCTATATGACCAGTCTGTCTCCTTAAAGAAATCTATCGATGAATATAAGGATGTGCTGAAAAGGCAGAATAGCTTGGTCTTGTTGAACAAGGCTATACAGGCCGGGCAAATCTCTATGATCGAGTATTTCGTGGATGTGACGACCTATTACCAAAGCGTGCAAAACTACCTGCAATTGCAAAACCAATACCAAAAGGTCATGGCGCAATTGTATAAGTATCGATTATGATAAGGGAACACAACTGTGTTTTCTCTTGAACACAGTTGTGCTTATCCACAGATACAGTTGTGTTTTCTCACGAACACAACTGTGTCTTTACGTTCTCTAAGGATAGCTTAAAGTCACGGATCAATTCTTTCATCACCTCTTCCACGGATAATTCCTCCCAGAATAAAGACGCTACCTGTCCGATCTCTAACTCGCCTTCCTTTAGGTCGCCCTCAAAGATTCCTTTCTTGGCACGTCCTTTGCCCAATAACTCACGTAATTCTTCCACGGACGCTCCCCGGGCTTCCGCTTCTTCCACTGCCGTAGCGAAATCTCCTTTTACCAGACGGGTAGGAGACAGTTTCTTTAATAATAACTTCGTATCGCCTTCCTTAAGATTCAAGCATAGTTTCTTGAAATTCTCGTGTGCCGAGCTTTCTTTGGTCAAGGCGAAACGAGTGCCTATCTGTACGCCGTCGGCCCCTAGTGCGAGTGCCGCTAGCATCGCTTGACCGTTTCCGATACCTCCTGCCGCCAAAAGGGGGGAGAGGTCGCTTTCCGGACAGCGGGGATCAGGCACATCGTAGTTGTTTCCTCCCGTCCGTTGTGCCCGCCGGCCTCGAAGCCTTCGGCAACGATGGCATCCACTCCGGCCTCCTCGCATTTCGTGGCGAATTTAGAGCTGCTTACCACGTGAACGACCGTCATGTCATGATCCTTCAAATACTTTGTCCATGTTTTCGGGTTACCGGCGGAGGTAAATACGATCTTCACTTTTTCCTCCACCAATATCCGCATCAAGGTATCGATTTCCGGGTACATTAGCGGGACATTCACGCCAAAAGGCTTGTCGGTCGCCGCCTCGCATTTACGGATATGTTCCCGGAGCACTTCCGGGTGCATGGAGCCTGCCCCGATCAATCCTAATCCACCGGCGTTACTAACCGCTGAAGCTAGCCGCCAACCACTACACCAAACCATTCCCGCCTGTATGATGGGATACTGAATACCAAAAAGACTACAAATTCGATTCATATTATTTCTTGCGTTAATCTCGCTAAAATTAGTGAACTATTTTTATTGGAACAACAATTTCTTTGTCGAGGTTGTTGAATAGGCATATAACTTTAAAATATAAGAGATATGCCAGAGAATATAATGAAAACGTTATGGGATGAGAGCGATGATCTTCACGATGAGACCATGTCTACCAATTCGGTATTGTCGGATGATTACACGTCTAATGACATTCAAGATTTACAAGAAACGATCGAAAATGAAAATATCGAGGACGGTATAGAGAGCGATTCGATTGAACATTGAATGAATGCATATTGGGTCCCCGAAGGGAAGATCTCCCTTTGGGGATCTTTTTTGTGTGAATTGTGAAAATCTTTTTCCGGATTCTAAATAATAACAATTTGAAATAGAATTGTAACGCAAAACTTCGTTATCTTTGTCCATTGTAATTCTAATATAACAATGGCATGAATAAAACGCTTATGGCCGCAGGTTTAGCGGTTATTTTGGGAGCTTGTTCCTCCTCAAAGAAAAGCGATGTAGCGGAAGGCGCTACACCCAATCCGTTTTTGCGGAGTATACGACACCGTTCGGGGTGCCTCCGTTTGACCAAATAGAGGTGGCTCATTACAAGCCGGCTCTTTTTGAAAGGCATGGAAGAGCAGTCGAAGGAGATTGAGGCGATCGTGGCAAATCCGGATGCGCCGACATTCGAGAATACGATCGTGGCCTTAGACCAAAGTGGCGAGTTGCTTACTAAAGTAATGTATGCTTTCGGTGGCCAATCCAGTGTGAATACCACGGACGAGATCCAAGAGCTCGAACGTGAGCTTTATCCCCTTTTATCCAAACATTCGGATGATATCAGCTTAAATCCCAAGCTTTTCGCCCGGGTGAAATCCGTATATGAGAATCAGGCGAGCTTCCATCTGGATAAGGAACAGAAGAAGCTGTTGGAGGAAACCTATAAAAGCTTTGTCCGGGGAGGAGCCAATCTGCCGGAGGATAAGCAGGCGAAGTTGCGTGAGCTGAACGAGAAGATATCCATGCTCCAACTTACTTTCGGACAGAATACCCTGAAAGAGACCAACGATTTCCAATTAGTGATCGATAATAAAGAGGACTTATCCGGTCTGCCGGAAGACGTAATCGTCAAGGCGGCGCAAACGGCCCAAGAGAATGGTCTGGATGGTAAGTGGGTGTTTACCCTCCATAATCCGAGCGTGATGCCTTTCCTTCAATACGCCGATAAGCGTGATTTGCGTGAGAAGATCTTCAAGGCGTATACGAATCGTGGCAACAATAATAATGAGAATGATAATAAGGAGGTCGTTAAGCAGCTGGTTGCCGCTCGTCTGGAGAAAGCCCGATTGATGGGATATGAGGATTATGCCGCTTTCGTATTGGAAGAGAATATGGCGAAGAACGAGAAGAACGTGTACGACTTGCTCGATAAAATCTGGCCGTCTGCCTTGGCGAAAGCAAAAGAGGAATTGGCCGATATCAACGCCGAGATCAAGAAGGAAGGCGGTAATTACGAGGCCGAGGGCTGGGACTGGCGTTATTATTTCGAGAAAGCCAAGAAAGCGAAATATAACTTGGACGAGAACGAGATGCGTCCTTATTTTGAGTTGGGACATGTACGTGAGGGCATCTTCTATGTAGCCAATAAATTATACGGTATCACGTTTACCGAGATCAAGGACATCCCGAAACCGGACCCCGACGCTCTCGCTTTCGAGTGCAAGGATAAAGATGGTACGCATCTGGGCGTGCTGTATATGGATTTCTTTACCCGCCCGGGCAAAGGAGGTGGCGCATGGTGCGGCGGTTACCGTTCACAAACGTATAAAGATGGGAAACGGGTAGCCCCGGTGGTTACTACCGTATTTAATTTCAGTAAACCGGCGGAGGGACAACCGGCGCTTTTGACGGCCGACGAGACCGAGACCGTATTCCATGAGTTCGGTCATGCCTTGCACGGTTTATTCTGCGATGTTCATTATTATGGCGTGTCCGACGTGCCTCGTGACTTTGTGGAGCTACCTTCGCAAGTCGATGAGCATTGGGCCGTTGAGCCGGAGGTATTGAAAGTGTACGCTAAACATTACCAGACCGGCGAGGTAATACCGCAAGCCCTTGTAGACAAGATGATCAAGAGTGGCAAGTATGGACAAGGCTTCGCTACGACGGAGTATCTGGCCGCCTCTTATCTGGATATGGATTATCATGTATTGAAAGAGATCCCTGCCGATTTGGATATTGAGAAATTTGAGGCGAAGGTCTTGGGCGATCGTGGTCTGATCCGTCAGATTCCGTCTCGCTACCGCTCTACTTATTTCGGACATACGATGGAAGGTGGATATACCGCCGGTTATTATAGCTATATCTGGGCGGAAGTGTTGGATTGCGACGCTTTCCAAGCTTATAAGGAGACGGGTAATATCTTCAACCCGGAGGTTGCCTCTAAATTCCGTAAATACGTACTGACCCCGGGCGGCATCGACGACGCTATGGACATGTACGTGAATTTCCGTGGCAAACAACCTAGCATCGATCCGCTGTTGGAGAACAGAGGGCTAAAATGAGCAGAACAATTTATAACTCATAAATCAAAAAAATCAGTAAAGATGAAACAATTAATTATGGCAGCAGGATTAGCCGTTATGCTTACTGCCTGCGGTACTTCCGAAAAGAAGACCGTGGAGGGTGAGAACCCGTTCTTTGCGGAATATACCACCCCGTTTGGAGTTCCACCTTTTGATCAAATCAAGTTCGAGCACTACAAACCGGCCCTATTGCAAGGCATGGAAGAGGGACGCAAGGAGATCGAGGCGATCGTGAATAACCCGGAGGAGCCTACGTTCGAGAATACGATTGTCGCTTTGGATGAGCAGGGTGCGTTGCTTAGGAAGGTCCAGATCGTTTTTGGTGGACAGAATAGCGTGAATACGAATGATGAGATGCAGGCGTTAAGCCGTGAGATGTCGCCGCTATTGTCAAAATATAGTGATGATATCAACTTGAATCCGAAATTATTCGCTCGTGTGAAGGCGGTATACGATAAGAAGGATGAGTTGGGCCTCGATAAAGAGCAAATGAAGTTGTTGGAGGAGACTTATAAGGACTTCGTTCGGGGCGGCGCTAATCTTTCCGCTGAGGATCAGGCTAAATTGCGTGAGTTGAATAGCAAGATCTCCATGCTACAGCTTACTTTCGGACAGAATATGCTGAAAGAGACGAATGCTTTTAAATTGGTGATCGACAAGCAGGAGGATCTTTCCGGTCTGCCCGAGACCTTGATCGCTAACGCCGCTCAAGCGGCCAAGGATGCCGGGATGGAAGGCAAATGGGTATTTACCTTGCAGAACCCGAGCGTGATGCCGTTCTTGCAATATTCCGATAAACGTGAGTTGCGTGAGAAGATGTTCAACGCTTATATCAACCGTGGTAATAATAATAATGAGAACGATAACAAGGAAGTGGTTCGTGATTTGGTTGCCGCTCGTTTGGCGAAAGCGAAGTTGATGGGCTATGATGATTACGCTTCTTTCGTGTTGGAGGATCGTATGGCGAAAAGCTCGGATAAGGTCTATCAATTGCTAGACGAGGTTTGGAAGCCTGCTTTGGCGAAAGCGAAAGAGGAATTGGCCGATATAAACGCCGAGATCAAGAAAGAGGGCGGCAATTTCGAGGCCGAGGGCTGGGATTGGCGTTATTATTTCGAGAAGGCCAAGAAGGCTAAATTCAATTTGGATGAGAATGAGGTTCGTCCTTACTTGAAGTTGGATAATGTTCGTGAGGGTGCTTTCTATGTAGCTAATAAGTTATATGGTATCACGTTCACCCCGATCCGTAATATTCCGTTGCCTTATCCGGAAGCGCAGGCTTTTGAGTGCAAAGATAAGGATGGCTCTCATTTGGGCGTTATTTATTTCGATTTCTTCCCTCGTGCCAGCAAGCGTGGTGGTGCGTGGTGCGGTTCTTATCGTCCGCAGGCTTATAAGGATGGCAAGCGTGTGGCTCCGGTCGTAACGATCGTTTGTAACTTTAGCCAGCCCGCTCCGGGACAACCTGCGTTGTTGAGCGCTGATGAGGCGAATACATTGTTCCATGAGTTCGGTCATGGTTTGCACGGCTTGTTCCGTGACGTGCATTACTCGGGTGTTTCTGGTGTTCCTCGTGATTTCGTGGAGTTGCCTTCACAGGTTATGGAGCATTGGGTATTCGAGCCGGAAGTATTGAAGGTGTACGCTAAGCATTATCAGACCGGCGAGGTGATCCCGGCCGAGTTGATCGAGAAGTTGGATAAGAGCGGTAAGTACGGACAAGGTTTCGCTACGACGGAGTATCTGGCGGCTTCTTATCTGGATATGGATTTCCATGCGGTCAGTGGTGATGCGGCGGATAAGAAAGTGATAAAGTTCGTTGACCAGACGAATAATGTTCCGGCCAACTTGAACGTGATGGATTTCGAGCAACAGACGTTAGGCCGTCGTGGTTTGCTGAAACAAATCCCTTCCCGTTACCGTACGACTTACTTCAACCATACGATGGGTGGCGGCTACACCGCCGGCTATTATAGCTACATCTGGGCTGAGGTATTGGATTGCGACGCTTTCGAGGCATTCAAGGAAACCGGCGATATCTTCAATCAAGAATGTGCCGATAAATTCCGTAAATATGTCCTGACCCCGGGTGGTATCGACGACGCTATGGATATGTACAAGAATTTCCGTGGCAAGGAACCGGGTACGGATCCGTTGCTGAAGAATAGAGGACTGAAATAATCTAGAAATGGAGATTTTATAAAGGCGGACCGGTTGGTTCGCCTTTTTTTGTATATGCTCAACCTCCCGGATCTGTATTACATTTGCTAAGTTTTATCACGAAAAAATAGCGATAGTATGGAGAAAAAGGATTTAGTAGAAGGGATGAGGTTGTATATCTATAAATTGCGTGTGGATGGGCGTTATTCCACGGCGAAGAGCTATCAGGATGCATTGAACTCATTCATGCGGTTTTGTGGGTTGGAGGTAATTCCCTATATCTATGTCAATAAGGAGAACCTTCGGCGTTATCAGGCCTTTTTGTTGAATAAAGGATGTACATGGAACACGGTGTCGACCTATATGCGTCGGATCCGTTGTGTGTACAACATGGCGGTGGAGGAAGGGTTGGCCCCCTATATCCCTTATTTATTTAAGGGAGTTTTCACGGGTATAGAGAGCAAACGCAAAAAGGCGTTACCACAGGATTTATTACGTTCTCTGATGACGGCCTCATTAGATGATCCGGAACTGAGAAAAACACGGCAGGCATTGTGCCTGATGTTCCAGTTTTGCGGTATGGCATTCGTGGATTTCGCTCATCTGAAAAAGGAGAATGTCCGGGGTGGGGTTTTGGAATATAAACGCCAGAAAACGGGTACTCCGATGCTTATAGAGGTACAATCTACCGCATGGGAGTCGCTGAGGGAACTGTCAAGTGATGTAGGTAAGGACTCACCCTATTTGTTTCCTTTCTTGAAAGGGATAAAAGTGGGAAAAGAAGCCTACAAGGAGTACACTTCCGCTTTGGCCCATTTTAACCGGAATTTGAAGAGGTTGGCGAGAGCCTGCGGTGTGTCTATCCCGATCACCTCATATTCGATCCGTCATTCTTTTGCGATGATTTTGAAGGAACAGGATGTCCCGATTGAGATGATCAGCGAACTATTGGGCCATAAATCGATCAAGACTACGCAAATCTATTTGAAAAGTTTCTCGTTGGAAAAGATGTCTGCGGTGAATAAAATTTGTTTTGAGAGTGTGTACAATCATGTACCGAAAGTAGGGTAAAGGGAGTAGGCTACTTGGGGAGTAGCGTATTCTTTCACGGCGCAAATGTAGTAAAAAATAACTAAAAACAAGCAAACAAATGCGCTTGTTTACTCATTGTAGGCGTTTGATCCTCTCTATTCTTTGATTTTCTTATTTTATCCTAGACGTATAGACATGGTGATGCGGGTGAAATGACCTCTTGTTCCCGGTATCATTCCACCATGCCTTATAACCTGTGTGTATTCCTGTAGAGACGGGGCACGCCCCGTCTCATCCCCTCCAAATGGTAACTTAAAGCTACTATCAGACAGTGGGAGACGGGGCGTGCCCCGTCTCTACAACCGGGTGATAACCGTTCTCGCACCTTTTAGGCTACTCCCCAAGTAGCCTAAGATTTCGAGAGATGGTAATTTTCAGTAATGCCACATTTAAAAATATAAAGTACTGTTTATCAAGATGATATAAAAGATTCTTGGTAGGGCTCTGAATTGCCGTGGGGTCTGTTTTCGGGCCACGGGATAACCACTGGAAAAGATAATCATAGAGATGGATATATTGACAGGCAAGTGCTCGGATAGGTTCATGGCGCATGTTCTGAAGCGACGTGACCAGGAGGCCGTCCGTTGGTACGTGCTCACGCTCCCTACCGCCGGTGGCGGGCGTGACAGGATCAGTCCCTCGAAGGGGCTGGACGCTGAGCTTTCCCGCCGTGAGCGTCGTGGGGAGGCCTTGTTCGAGTATTTCTCCCCCTCGTATGTCGAGGCGAGGAAGGTGGGCGGCAAGATGGTCAACACGAAACGGCCCCTGCTGTACAACTACGTGTTCGTCCACGCCTCGGAGGACGAGATCTTTAGCCTGAAGCGTACGCTTCCCCTGTATAATTTCCTCCCCCGGGTTTCCTCCGGCGGGCGGTCTTATTTCCCGTACCTCTCGGATCGTGAGATGGATACCTTGCGTTGGGTCGCGGCTTCTTACTCCAACGAGCTTCCGGTGTACGTGCCAGATAGCGGCCGCTTGTTGAAAGGCGACCGTGTGCGTATCACCTCCGGCCCTTTTTCCAATATGGAGGCGGAGGTGGTGGTGCAGCCGGGCGGTGGGCATAAGGACGTGATGGTGCGTATCCTCGACTGTCTGTGGGTCCCCTTGTTCGAGGTGAGAGCGGGGGAGTACGAGTTGATCGAGCTGAACACGGGGGGCAAGCACGTGTATACCCATTTGGACAACGACCGTCTGTCGGAGGGCTTGCACGGGGCCTTGGGCCGTTACCACGCCTCTGGCGTGGTAGTGGATGAGGATGCCCGTCTGGCCCGTGAGGTCCTGCGTGGCTACGCCTCTCTCCGTGGTGAGACCGACGTGATCCGTTGCAAGCTTTACTCTTTGCTCCTTCCTGCCTATCTGCTTTTGGGCGAGTCGGATGAGTTCGATCGTTTGCATGCCACGATGCGCAGCATGCTCCCGGTGATAAAAGCGGGGCAATCCCGTGCCTTGTTGCTGGTCACGCTGTACGGCTGTACGGACAGCAGCCTCTACCAGCGCATGGCGCACGAGCTGGTTGGCCCTTGGATGGAGGAGGCCTCGCCCAAGAGGAGCAAGTCCGTGTTGATACGTCGTTTACGGGATTACGACCGCTGGTTCGGGCACGGGAACGGCGATGAATAAAAGATATGAGAGAAGAGAGAGAGACATGCGGCGTCCCTTCGGGCATCCGGCTGATGAACCTGTTGCGTGAGCGTTTGACAGAGATCATGGATCGTGAGCGTGCGAACCGAAACTCAATACACCTGTATTGCACGGGTCCCTACTGGGTAGCGTTCGAGCGTTCGGCCTACCAGCTGCATCGTGCGTTCCCGGATAGCGAGACCACTCCGTTGCGCCTGTTCGCCTACCCGTTCCCGATCGTGATGGTGTCCGTTACGGATCGCTCGCTCCGCTCGTACTCGTAAACATATATTGAGAAGAGACGGGTCGGATTACAAGCTATTGACCGTCCCCGGGTTTCCCTTGGCGGACTACCGTGAATGGCACGCCGGCGAGGTGGAGGGATTGCCCCGGTTAAGGGAGAATTAGATAAGGGCAGAAAAGAAACGGTCGGATCCCCCGGATGGCAATGGCTGTCTCTAGCGGCTAGGAGACCCCTTGGCTTTGGCCGATAGGCTGACCCCGCTTTAACATATACCACTCCGGCCGTCCGGTGGTCCGGCCCTTTTATAATTGAGAATTGAAAATTGAGAATTAAAGAGATGATAATAGCGGTAGATTTCGACGGTACGATCGTCGAGCACAAGTATCCGGCGATCGGTCGTGAGCTTCCTTTCGCCATCGAGACGTTGAGGAAATTGCAATCGGATCGGCATAAGCTGATCCTTTGGACGGTCCGTGAGGGCGGGCTCTTGGAGGAGGCGTTGTCCTTCTGCCGTGAGCGTGGCTTGGAGTTCTACGCGGTGAACCGTGACTACCCGGAGGAGGAGAGAGACCGGAACAACCACTTCTCCCGCAAGCTGAAGGCGGACGTTTTCATCGACGACCGCAACCTCGGCGGCCTCCCGGACTGGGGCACGATCTACGAGATGGTGACCAAGGGACTGAGCTATGAGGACTTGACGCGTAAATACGAGTCGGAATACGAGCCGGAGAAACCCAAAGGTTTCCTGTCCCGCCTTTTCCGTTAAGTCCGTGTCATCCGTGTTTAAAGAAATAAAAACGATAACAAAATAATATGAAGATCAAAAGACTACTGTTCCTATTCTCGCTGCCCCTTTTGCTGGCGGCGTGCACGTCCTACAAGAACGTGCCCTACCTCCAGAACCCGGAGGCGGTGAACGATTTCGGGGAGATTCTCCCGTTGTACGATGCCAAGATCATGCCGAAGGACCTGTTGAGCATCACGGTCAACACGACGGACCCTCAGGCGGCGGCCCCGTTCAACCTGACGGTGCAGACCCCGTTGAACGCGGCCCTGACGAACATCAACACGACGACGCAACCCACGTTGCAGCAATACCTGGTGAACAACTCCGGCGAGATCGACTTCCCTGTGATCGGTACGCTGAGGGTCGGCGGCTTGACGAAGAACGAGGCGGAGAGCCTGATCCGTGAGAGATTGAGGCCTTACTTGAAGGAGGCGCCCATCGTGACGGTGCGCATGGCGAACTACAAGATCTCGGTCTTGGGCGAGGTGGCCCGTCCGGGCAGCTTCACGATCGGCAACGAGAAGGTGAACGTTCTGGAGGCGTTGGCGATGGCCGGCGACATGACGATCTACGGCGTACGTGACAACGTGAAGCTGATCCGCGAGGACGAGAGCGGGAAGCGCAAGATCATCAACCTTGACCTGAACAACGCCGGTATCGTGACCTCCCCGTATTATTATTTGAAACAGAACGACATCCTTTATGTCACGCCGAACGAGACGAAGGCGAAGAACTCCGATATCGGTAACAGCACGACGTTGTGGGTGAGCTCGATCTCGATCTTGGTCTCGATCGCCGGCCTGTTGGTGAACATACTTAAATAATTGAAAATAGAGAATTGAGAATTGAAAATTTAGAGAGATGGTGGACGATGGTATAAATACAAGCAATAATAATAATAACAATAACAATCCGGAGGGGGAGGATCGTGAGATCAATCTTTACGCCGTGTTTTTCAAGTATATGGTTTATTGGCCTTGGTTCGTGGCGAGCGTGCTGGCCTGTTGTATCGGCATGTACGTGTTCCTGCGTTACCAGACGCCGGTGTATAACGTCACGTCGTCGGTGCTGATCAAGGAGGACGATAAGAAGGGGGCAAACGCCGCCAGCGGCCTTGCCGCCATACAGGACCTTGGCATGCTCTCGATGACGAGCAACTTCGACAACGAGGTCGAGATCCTGAGGTCCCGCACGTTGATCAAGAAAGTGGTGAGTGACATGGGCCTGTATATCGACATGGAGGAGTCGAACGCCTTGGGTTTCAACCCCCCGTTATACAAGAACTCCCCCGTTAACGTGTTCATCACCCCCGAGGAGGCGGACCGTCTGGTGGCCCCCGTCGAGCTGCGCATGCGCTACACGAAGGAGGGTCAGCTAACGGTGAGAGCGGAGTACAAGATCGACAAGGAGGGTGACGAGGAGACGATGGAGCAGGGCTTCGACAGGCTCCCCGCCATATTGCCCACCCCCGTGGGGGTTTTCAGTTTCACGGGCATGGATTCCATACCCGAGTTGGAGGGCGGGGAGATCGAGCTGGTGGCCCACGTCCATACGCCCACGTCCACTGCCGAGGCTTACGGCAAGGAGTTGAGCGTGACACCCTCGTCCAAGACGACGACGATCGCCAAGGTATCCTTGAGGAACACGGTGAGGCGACGAGGCGTGGACTTCATCAATCGCTTGGTGTCGTTCTACAACCAGGACGCCAACGACGAGAAGAACGAGGTGGCGCAGAAGACGGCTGAGTTCATCGAGGAGCGCATCGGCATCATCAACGGCGAGCTGGGCACTACGGAGAGCGAGCTCGCTGCCTTCAAGCAACGCTCCGGCCTGACGAATTTGACGAGCGACGCCCAGATGGCTTTGCAGGAAAGCTCGAGGTATGAGCAACAACGTACGGAGAACGCCACGCAGATCAACTTGGTGCAGTATCTCCGCAATTATATCGACGATCCTGCGAACATGGACGAGGTGATCCCTGCCAACGTGGGCCTGCGGGATCAAAACCTCACCTCTGTCATCGACCAGTACAACACGATGATCATCGAGCGCAAGCGCTTGTTGCGCACCTCTTCGGACAGCAACCCGGCCATCATCAACATGAACGCCGGCATCGAGGCTATGCGCCGCAACGTGAGGACGACGGTGAACAGTGTCTTGAGGGGGCTCCAGATCGCCAAGGCGGACATCGACCGTCAGGCGAGCAAGTTCGAGAGCCGCATCAGCGACGCCCCGAGGCAGGAGAAGGAGTTCATGACGATCTCCCGCCAGCAGGAGATCAAGGCCACGTTGTACGTCATGCTGTTGCAGAAGCGTGAGGAGAACGCCATCACGCTGGCAGCCACGGCAAACAACGGCCGCATCATCGAGGAGCCGCTCGCCGATGAGCGTCCTGTCGCCCCGAAGAGGATGGTTTTCATGCTTGCGGCGTTGATCTTGGGCCTGGCGATCCCGGTGGGCATTGTCTACCTTCATGACCTGTTGAAATACAAGATCGAGAACCGTGAGGACGTCGAGGCGATCACGGGCGTGGCTATCTTGGCGGAGCTCCCGTTGGTCAAGAAGACGGGTGAGGGCTCGATCGTGGTGCGTGAGAACAAGAACGACCTGATGGAGGAGATGTTCCGGGGGTTGCGCACGAACCTCTTGTTCATGCTAGGCAAGGACGAGCGTGTGATCCTTTTCAGCTCCACGCAACCGGGCGAGGGCAAGTCTTTCGTCGCTGGCAACTTGGCGGTGAGCTTGGCTTACTTGGGCAAGAGGGTGGTGGTGGTCGGCATGGACATCCGCAAGCCGGGCCTGAACAAGGTGTTCAATATCTCCCGTAAGATGGAGGGCATCACGAACTACCTTAGCGACCCGGATCACGTGGAGTTGTTCGACATGGTCCAGCGATCCGATATCAGCCCTAACCTCGATATCCTCCCGGGCGGTCCCATCCCCCCGAACCCGACGGAGCTGGTCGCCCGTGACGTGCTGGAGAGGGCTATCGCCCGGTTGAAGGAACGGTACGACTATGTCATCTTGGATACGGCCCCTATCGGCATGGTTACGGACACGGCGATCATCGGCCGTGTGGCCGACATGTGCGTGTACGTCTGCCGTGCGGACGTGACACCGAAGGCCGGTTTCAGCTACATCAACGTGTTGCGGCGTGAGCGAAAGTTCCCGAAGCTCGCGACGGTGATCAACGGCTTGGACATGACGAAGCGCAAGAACAGCTACGGCTACGGTTACGGCAAGAAATACGGCTACGGCAAGGGATACGGTTATGGCTACGGCTATGGCTATGGTTTCGAGGCATCCTCAAGAAAATAGTAGTACTGTACCCTTTATAACTAATCATAAAAATAACAATTTTCGGACGTTTACTATATATATCATGATGCTAAACCTAGGTAATTTTATAGCGGACAACGTAACTCATCGTGCGGAAAGTATGTTTGCCGCCGATATTGAGAATAATAGAGAGACTCTTTCAAAAGAGATTGAAGGAAAAAGTCTTTTAGTGATAGGAGGAGCTGGGTCTATCGGTTCATCTTTTATAAAAGCGATGCTCCCTTTCAAGCCATCCAAATTGGTGGTGGTAGATTTGAATGAGAATGGACTGGCAGAACTTACCCGCGATCTCCGCAGCACTGAAGGAATGTATGTCCCGGAAGAATATAGAGCTTATACGTTGAGTTTTGCCGATCCTATCTTTGAGCGTATTTTCCGTGAGGAGAAGGGATTTGACATTGTCGCAAATTTCTCGGCCCACAAGCATGTGCGCAGCGAGAAGGACAAATATAGCGTGCAAGCACTCATTGAGAACAATGATATAAAAGCAAAACGCTTTCTTGATCTTCTCTCCGTTTACCCTCCCAAGCATTTCTTTTGTGTCTCGACTGACGAGGCCGCAAACCCTGTGAACATCATGGGAGCGAGTAAACGGATTATGGAAGATATGATAATGGCCTATACCTCGAGGTTTAAGGTCACTACCGCCCGTTTTGCGAATGTCGCTTTTTCGAATGGCTCATTGCCCAATGGATGGATACACCGTGTCATGAAGAAACAGCCTCTTGCAGCTCCGAATGACGTGAAGCGTTATTTCGTCTCGCCAGAGGAATCCGGCCAGATTTGTATGTTAGCCTGTGTCCTTGGCCGTAATGGTGAGATCTTTTTCCCGAAACTGGGGGAGGAGCAGATGCTAACTTTCTCTTCCATATGCGATAAGTATGTCGAGTCAATGGGATGTCAAAAGAAAGTCTTTTCTTCGGATGAAGAAGCAAAACACTTTGCTGCGGATATGCCATTCGACAATAAGGAATATCCTGTCGTTTATTTTGGCTCGGATACGACCGGTGAAAAGGCATACGAGGAATTCTATGTCCCGGGCGAGAGATTGAACATGGATCGCTTTAGTAGCCTTGGAGTTATAGAGGAGGTACAAAAACGGCCGTTGAAGGAGATCGATGCGTTCTTCGTTGAATTGGAATCCATCTTCGCCAGTCCCTCTTTCACGAAAGAGGAGGTCGTGAAGGCTATCCAACGTTTCATCCCTCATTTCGAACATGAGGAGAAGGGGAAAAATCTGGATCAAAAAATGTAAGGAATCAAGATATGTCTGATTATGCGAGAGTCGTGGACTTTATCCACGAGATGTATGGCAGCTTGGAGTTCGTTCCCTTGAGTGTGCCTAAGTTCATAGGTAATGAGAAGAAATACCTGAACGAATGTATTGATACGACATTTGTCTCAAGCGTTGGCAAATTCGTAGACCGTTTCGAGGAGGAGATGGCCCGTTATACAGGGGCTAAGAAAGCGGTGGTCTGTGTCAGTGGAACGAACGCTCTCCATATGTCTTTGCTTCTTGTCGGGGTTGAGCGGGATGACGAGGTGCTTACCCAAGCCTTGACCTTCGTCGCTACTTGTAATGCGCTTAGCTATATCGGCGCTCACCCTGTTTTTATTGACGTGGATCGGGAGACGATGGGACTTTCTCCCCAAGCGTTGCGAGTTTGGTTAGAGAAGAACGCAAAGTTAAAGAATGGTGTTTGTCATAACAAGCGTACGGGCAGACGGGTGAAAGCATGTGTTCCTATGCATACTTTCGGACATCCGGTTAAGCTGGATGAGTTGGTGGATGTTTGCCGGGAGTGGCATATAGAACTGGTGGAAGATGCGGCGGAAAGTATCGGAAGCCTTTATAAGGGACGACATACCGGTATCTTCGGTAAGGTTGGGGCCATTAGTTTCAACGGGAACAAGACCATTACGACCGGAGGCGGTGGGATGATGTTATTCCAAGACGAGGAAATGGGTAAGCTGGCCAAGCACATCACGACTCAGGCAAAGGTTCCTCACCGCTGGGAGTTCTGTCATGATCATATAGGTTATAACTATCGTATGCCAAACATCAATGCGGCTCTTGGTTGTGCCCAGTTGGAGCATTTGGATGAGTTTGTGGCCAGCAAGCGGAAAGTGGCTCAGGAATATGCGGACTTCTTTAAGGATATACCGGATATTGATTTCTTCGAGGAGCCGGAGGATAGTTATTCCAATTATTGGTTGAATGTGGTCATCCTGAGAGATAAGAAGGCGCAACTTGAATTTTTGGAATATACCAACGACCATGGAATCATGACACGTCCCATTTGGGAATTGATGAACCGCTTGCCGATGTTTGAGAAATGCGAGAATGATGGATTGGAGAATACCATCTGGTTTGCGGATCGGGTAGTGAATATACCAAGTAGTGTGAGATTGTAAAGATGCATAATCAAAAAGAAAACGTATTGGTCTTATACACCAATTTGAGGATATTGTTTTTTAATATTCAAAAGAACAGTTTGAAGAATGAATGTCTATAATATTTAGATGATGGAAAAATTTAGAATAGGTTATTTTGCAGACGGTCCTTGGGGGCATCTTACGTTGGATAAGCTTTTACAAGATGTCTCTTTAGAAATAGCCTTTATTGTACCTCGCAATGATACCAAGGATTCTTATTTAAAGAGTAAGGCAAATGATTATGGAATAGATTATTTAGTCCCTGTTAAAGTAAACTCTGAAGAGTTCTACCAGCGTGCAGAAGCTTATCATTGCGACTTATTTGTTTCAATGAGCTATAACCAAATTTTTAGAGAACGTATTTATAATCTTCCTAAATATAAGACTATTAATTGTCATGCAGGTAAGTTGCCATTTTATCGTGGTCGGAATATCCTTAATTGGGCATTAATAAATGATGAGAAAGAGTTTGGTATCACCGTACATTATGTTGATGACGGTATTGATACTGGTGATATTATTCTTCAACGTACATTTCCTATTACCGATGAGGATGATTATGATACTCTCCTTAAGGTTGCTTATGCGGAGTGTCCTAAGATATTGTATCAAGCGATAAAAAGAAATTCAGGAAGGAACCTCTCTTCGTATTCCACAAGATATAATTTCTTTATATGGAGCATATTGCGGTATGCGTCAAGTGGGGGATGAATTGATTGATTGGGGGCAGACTTCTAGGGAGATATTTAATTTTGTTCGTTCTATTTGCAAGCCGGGTCCTATGGCTGCCACTTTTTGTACAAGAGCTCGTGTATTGGTAAATAAGGTAGAGTATAATGCTGGCTATCCTGTTTATAAGGGTATTCTGGTCAAATTATAGGTATGGATAGTGGTTGCCCGATTGTAAAGACTAAGGATTCTTATGTTAAGATTCTTCAATATGAATCAGAGTGTAAATTGAGAGTGGGAGATAGATTAGCATCGAAGTAATGGATAATCATACTATTGTTATAGCCGAGGCAGGTGTTAACCATAACGGCTCTATTGATATGGCAAAGCAACTTATTGATGCTGCGTCTGAAGCGGGTGTGGACTATGTGAAGTTTCAGACCTTTAAAGCGGGGAATCTTGTGACTAAATCTGCTGCAAAGGCTGAATACCAGAAGCGAAATATAGATGATAATGATAACTCCCAGTATGCCATGCTGAAAAAATTGGAGTTGTCTTCTGAATGGCATTTCGAATTGATTGATTATTGTACACAGAGGGGGTCAGTTTTTTTTTCGACCGCTTTTGATTTGGATAGTGCGGATTTTTTATCCTCCCTTCATTTGGGAATTTGGAAGATTCCCTCTGGTGAGATTACGAATTATCCATATTTGAAAAAAAAATAGCAAGCTTTTGTGAGCCCGTTATTCTTTCTACGGGAATGGGGAACTTGGAAGAAATAGAGGCCGCTATTGATGTGCTTATTAAATTTGGTATGCAGAGAGAGCAAATAACCATACTCCATTGCAACACCGAATATCCTACGCCTTTCGAGGATGTAAATCTTCGTGCTATGCTCACTATAAAGGAAGAGTTTGGTGTTAAGGTTGGATATTCAGACCATACAAGGGGTATTGAGGTTCCGATCGCCGCAGTTGCTTTGGGTGCGAAGGTGATAGAGAAGCACTTCACCTTGGATCGTAATCTACCCGGTCCGGATCATCAGGCTTCGCTTGAGCCTGATGAGTTGAAAGCGATGGTTGATTCTATCCGAAACATAGAGAAGGCCTTGGGTGATGGAGAGAAGAAAGTTACCTCATCAGAAGGCAAGAATATCGCTATAGCTCGAAAGAGCATAGTCGCTGCCTGTCCGATTCGGAAAGGAGAGATATTTTCGGAAAAGAATCTTACGGTTAAACGGCCGGGGACAGGTATCAACCCTATGCGGTGGGAGGAGATTGTTGGTACGATCGCTATCCGTGATTATAATGAAGATGAGCTGATCGAGTTATGAGAAAGATTTGTGTGGTCACGGGAACCCGTGCAGAATATGGACTTTTGAGCAGATTGATGCGCTTGATTGACGAGTCGGAGGATTGTCAGTTGCAAGTCGTAGCAACCAATATGCATTTGCTTCCCGAATATGGAAATACGTATCAAGAGATAGAAAAGGATGGTTTCCGTATTGACGCTAGGGTGCCGATGCGAAAGCCAACTGATGACTCTTATGGGGTAATCACATCTATGGCGGAGGAGATGAGCGGGATGAATGACGCTTTCCGTGAATTATGCCCGGATATGGTTGTGATGTTGGGTGACCGCTATGAGATGTTGGTTGTAGCTACCGTTGCCATGTTACAACGTATACCGATAGCTCATATTCATGGAGGTGAGATCAGCGAGGGCGCTGTGGATGATAGCATTCGCCATGCGATCACCAAGATGAGCTCTCTGCACTTCACTTCCACGGAGGAGTACCGGAAGCGGGTCATACAGTTGGGGGAACAACCGGAGCGTGTGTTTTATGTAGGATCCTTGGGAGTAGAGAATCTCAGGAAGGTTCCATTGATGAGTAAGCTTGAGTTAGAAGACTCTTTGAGTTTTAATTTTGAGGGACAGTCCGTGTTGGTGACGTATCATCCTGTAACCTTGGGAGATCGTACTCCCAAGGATGAGATTACTGATTTATTGATGGCTTTGGATACATTTCCATCTTTGAGGATATTGTTTACTATGCCAAACTCAGATCAAGGGAGTGAGGAAATACGATCAGCGATAGAGACGTATTGTATCCGAAAAGAAAAACGATGCCGTTGCTTTAATTCTTTGGGGCTAAGACGTTATTTATCTGCATTAGGATATGTGACTGCTGTTGTTGGTAATTCATCTAGTGGATTGCTCGAAGTTCCTTCAGCTCACATCCCTACATTAAATATTGGTGATCGTCAGAAAGGTCGTGCAAGAGGAGCTTCTGTTGTGGATGTTGCATCAGATGAAGCGTCTATAGTTGCAGGGTTACAAAAGGTCCTATCTCCTGATTTTTGTGCTTTTTGTAAAACAGCTACAAATCCATATGAGAAAGAGGATACGGCAGAGAGTATTTTTTTAAAGTAATCTCTACATATTCATTTGATAAATTTTCACGGAAATCATTTTATAATTTGTAAGATGAATATATTAGTGATTATACCTGCTCGGGGGGGGAGTAAAGGTATCCCAGGAAAAAATATTAAACTTTTAGGGGGTAAGCCTCTTATAGGTTATGCTATTGATGCCGCACGTTCGGTAGTTGATGATACTCACATTTGTGTGACAACTGATGATGATAAAATTATTGAAATTGTAGAAAAGTATGGGCTTCATGTTCCGTTTAAACGTCCAGCGGAACTTGCGACAGATACAGCCGGAACATATGAAGTACTGCTTCATGCTCTCAATTTTATGAGAAAAGAGGTGAGATTTTTGATGTAGTTTTGTTATTGCAGGTAACATCTCCATTTCGTATGAGTAAACATATTGAAGAGGCGTTTAAACTATATACAAAGAATCTTGACATGGTAGTCAGCGTGAAAGAAACGGATTCGAATCCTTATTATCTTTGCTTTGAAGATGATGCTCAAGGTATGCTCCATATAAGTAAGGGTGATGGGCTTTATACTCGTCGTCAAGACTGTCCTCCTGTATATGAATACAATGGTGCAATTTATATTATCAATACTGCTAGCCTAAAAGCAATGCCTCTCAATAAATTCACAAAGAGAGTGAAATATGTTATGGATAGAGAGCACTCAATAGACTTAGATACCATGATGGATTGGATGATGGCAGAATATATGATTAAAAATAAAATAGTAGTACTAGAATGACCTTTTTCGAACATCAATGTGTAAAACAAGACGACACTATTTTGTCAGCACTTGCTAAGCTTGATAAACTATCTGGGCAGGCTATGGTTGTCTTTGTACAAAATCGCAAAGAACAAGTCATCGGAACATTAACAGATGGTGATATTCGTCGTGCTTTATTACGTGGTCTGGAGCCTTCTGCTAATGTATGTGATGTTATGAAAACAGAGTTTGCTTTCCTGAAAACTGACGAAAACGACCACACATTAACAATTAATGCATATCGTAAACGTAATATCATGGTTGTTCCTCTTTTGGATGAGAATAATCATCTTGTTAAGATATACAATCTTAGGGAGATACATTCGATTTTACCTATTGATGCTGTTCTTATGGCAGGTGGAAAGGGTGAACGTTTGCGTCCTTTGACTGAGAAAATACCGAAGCCTTTACTTCCTGTTGGTAATAAAGCTATTATAGACCGTAATATAGAAAGGCTCATCTCTTTTGGACTGGAACATATTTATGTTACTGTGAATTATCTAAAAGAACAATTGGAAGATCATTTTGCCGAACCTATTCAAGGTGTGAAGGTGAATACAGTTTGCGAACCCAAATATTTGGGAACGATGGGATCTATTCGGTTTGTAGAACAGTTCCATAATGATACTATCTTAGTGATGAATAGCGATCTCTTTACAGATATAGACTACGAGGATTTCTATTTACATTTCAAGCAGAATAATGCGGATATGAGTGTAGCTGCTGTACCTTATACGGTGAGCGTTCCGTATGGTATCATGGATCTGGAAGGACGAGCGTTGAAAGGCATGATAGAGAAGCCGACTTATAATTACTATGCGAATGCGGGTATTTATTTGATTAAGCGTGAACTGCTAGAACTTATTCCCGAGGATACTTTTTATAATGCCACCGATCTTATTGATGATCTCGTTCGTATAGGTAAATCCATTATCCGCTACCCGATAAATGGTACGTGGATCGATATAGGAAATCCGCAAGAGTATCAGAAGGCGAAAGATTTGGTAAGACATATGAAAGGGTGAAAAGTTAGATGTTTATTTTTGTATGAGGTTCTGAATACAAGTCAAAAAGTAAATTAAGACTGTCGATTATTCTCCTGAAAGGAAATGGAGAGTTCTTGAAGTTTTTTTGATTATGGATATTTATAAACTTATAGTGATGTTTTGACCCATACATATTATGTAATTAGTTGTTTTTATGTATCTACTAAGTATAGCAAATAGAGTCCGAGCTTCAGAGTTGCTCAAATGCTTTGCTACAACAACATTTTGGAGTGCTCTTTCTAAATTGTTAATTGTATTGACAACTTTATACTGTTCAAATGTGCTAACTCAAGATGAATTTGGCGAGTTTAGTTTCATAAGAAATACATTAAGCACTGTTTTGTTGATCTGCGCAACTAATTTCTCGGGGTTGGCTGTCAAATTTGCGGCAGAAGCAATGCTTTCAAAGGCATCTCTTAAAAAGCTCTATATTCTTTTCCTTTTCACAGTAGGAATAAGTCTTTTGATCGGTGCCTCAATTTTAATTTCTCCAACTAATGCTATACGATCTGTTGTTGGTGGAAGTGGGAATGTAACCTATTTCATAAAGCTTACAGGTTTGTTTCTTCCGGTATTTATGCTTCAACCCTTGTTGAGTGCGATGCTGAGGGGATTTAAACAATTTAGGCTAGTAGGGGAGTACGAGTTATTGTTGAGTGCATTTTATTTCGTGGTGATAATAGCGGGTACTTATTGGGGTAGAAGTAATGGGGCAATCTATGCTTTACTCATATATTATTTATTCTTTTCGGTAATAGGGTTATTGGTGGTTTCTAAATATAATAAGAGTGTTCATTATTTAGTGAAAGTAGAGGAACTAACGAGTCAGAAAGCCTGCTTAAAGAAAATGATTATTCCTGTTTTCTTGATGTCGTTTGTAGAGGCTCCTCTTCTCTGGTTTGCACAAGCGGAAATTGCTAAGCGTGGTTCTTATGCTTTGGTTGGAGGACTATCTGTGATTTTGACTATCAGATATGCAATTCAGGTACTTCCTACTTATTTTTACCAAGCGTTTACGCCTATTGTGACTTTGTTGAATATGAAAGGTGAGTATAGGGAGTATTTTAATAAATTAAAAAAGTGTCCATTGCTTTAGCTTTAGTGTTTGTAGTCTTATTTGTTGTCTTAGTACTAACCGGAAAGTTTATATTAGGAATATTTAATGAGGTTTATATATCATATTATCAGTCATATGTCATCTCTTTATTTGTTTTGTTGTTCAGCCTATATTCGGTTTTATTCAAGTTGCATATGATGATTAGGGAATATCAAACCGTAATGTTCTATATGACGATTTTAAGTTCTTTCTTCTTCCTGATTTCATTTTATGCCTTTTTTGTATTTTTCGTTTGATATGCTCAACTCCTTTTTTTATGCACAGGGGTTACAGTATTTTATTCAGCTGATTGTTAGTGTGTTTGTTTATAATCTGGATAAAAAATGGAATTCGGTTTGACTAAATTATATAATATATTATGCAATTCTTGATATACTTTCTAATGATTTTTATGTTTACATTCCTTCCTGTTGTAGGCATATTGGTTGAAGATCAAAATTCGATATATGGTTTAGAGCATCTGAAAAATGCAAATCTTATTCATATTTGTATTATGTATGTAGGTCTTTTACTTGCTTACATGAAAATTAAGCAAAAAGGATATTTTTGGGAAAAAGTTAATAACGGTGATTTGTATATTCCTGAAAAGTTGTTCGAAAAAAAGTTGCTTGTGTAGCTGTTTTATTTGTGCTTTTTCAGTTTAGTTTTCAAGGTCATATGATTCTTAGCGGTGTGGATAGAGGTATTGTACGGTCTTCTATAGGAGTTTGGGGGCCATTAACTACTTATGTAGGTAGATTTGGGATGCCAGCTCTCTTGTCTCTTTCTACAGTTTTGTATTTCTATATTTATGATCATTCTAAAAAAATAAACAGACAATATGTTATAGTTGTTATTTGTGGTATTTTGGTCGCAATTATGGCGGGAGGAAAAGCAAATATTGTAATGATGTTTCTGCCTGTAATTTTACAATGTGGCGGATTCTTGAAAAAAAGGTATTTAGTTACTTTTGTTCTTTTCGGGCTTTGTCTATAGTTATTGTGGGAATGTTTCAGATGAATATGTCGTTTGCGCAATCAGTTAGTTATAATATCTATAGGGCTACTTCTTTGTCGAATATGGGGACTCTTTGTGTATGGGATAAATTTCCAACTGGAGATCCTCAAGCCTATATGTCCCTTTTAATTGGATTAGGCGAAAGAATTATCTCTTTCTTATTTGATGTAGATAGGCATAGTGTAGAATTTTTGAAGTTCTCTTTACCTCGTTATATTACTTATTTATATTATGGAAATGCGCAAGGTGCAATTGATGGAGTAGTGAATTTGACTATTACCTCTTTTGGAGAGGCTGTCTATTGGTTTGGTCGTAAATTTTATTTTAGATTTTTCTCGGTTTGACTTAACCGATTGAGAAATAAACTTTTAGCGAATTATTTGAGAAATAGAGGTAACGATTTAGCAACTGTGCGAATTTTAGCGTTTAACGTTGCTATGCTGCCAAATAATTCTTTCATTTGCAAATATAACATCTTTTTCCGAAAGTACGAACTTTCGGTGACAATTTTATAAAATCGACTTGCGAAAAAAAAGAAAATGCTTTTTGTTGTGCATTTCTTAAAGAGTTAACATAAGTTGTCGAACTTCGTAATTTTGCTGTTTATCTGTAAATATGCGGCAATTAAATGTTTATTTAGTTGGTTTTTACCAACTAATCCTATAAATTTGCGATTAGTCATGTCCGATGTTTTATTTCCTCTTCCTTTTCCAACAATGAAACATCATGGTAAGATTGGCAAACATATCTTACTATAAATGTTTGGATAGGTAGATCATGTTTTCTAATGCCAATTTACAGGCTATCTGTGACAATGTGAGAGTATGAAATTAAAATCAACGTAAATCAACAAAGTATGGCATCAGAATTAACATTGGAAATCAACGGGCATAAACGATATATATTGGGGTACTATTTTGGTTTTCATCGAAATATTCAATATAATAGGCCAGTACAATCGGTATGGGGCGGAGAAATATGTGTTGAGATGACCTCCGGTAGTGATACCGTGTTTCTGGAAATGCTTATGGCAGAGAGAGAAATAGTCCAAACGTCTACCAATGGTTCAAAGTTTGCGACGATAATTCCCACTCCTGTTTCTGGCAAAATACAATTTGTCAAAGAAGATAGGATATTCAGAGAATTGGCATTTCAAGAGGCTTATGTAATATTTTATAGAGAACAAATGAGTTCGATTGGTTCAAAGTCAATGACTACACAAATTGTCATATCCCCTATCTGTCTGGAAATTAACCGACAAATCAAAATGCGAAAAATACAGCCTTCTGGAATTTGCCTTGGTTGGGCTCAATTTGTAGAAGAAGCCCCCAAGCCTATTCATGTGACACCTTATTCACCGCCTACATTGTTGGTAAAATCTGCGATAGGAGAAACAGAGGCTTTGCCAAATGAAGTTATTGAATACAAAGTAACATCATATAATTTATCCAATGTAAGTGATAGTGACAGAAAGCGAGTCAAATGGGATATTGAAGTTGATGGCAAAAAGAGAAACACTTAAGGAACGGGGAGATGTCATCAAACTGCATATTTTGGAAAAATGGGAAGGAAAAGATATTGTACTTAGACCATATCTCAATTCTCCGTCATCAGATGTCTATGTTAAGACATCAATTAGAATAAAAGCCGTTATATTCTTTGTTAATGGGTATTGGAATAGTGGCAATACTGATTTATCTTTTATAGAGCCATTAAAAAAGGCAATTGCAGAAAATACTATTGGGACACAAAATAAAAGAGCATATTGGAATAACGCATTTTTGAATGCAGCCAAAGAATATTTCCAGCGCAAGTATAAAGATTGGACATCAAAAAGTATAGAAAATAGTGCTATTACACCTATTTTTATTGATGGCAGTAATGTTTGGAATTCATCTGGAAAGACACGTTTCAATACTGGTTGGGATGAAGCCGAATTGCTGTTTAATACGGAGTTAGTGGATGAAAAGGTTGTCAATGTTAGTGGTAATCAGATGAAGAAGATTTTCATTGTCAGTCATAGTATGGGGGCTGCCCACGCAGAAGGAATGATTGCCGCTTGGAGTTGGCATGGATTGAAGATTGAAAGAGTTTTGCATTTTTCGGCTGCTGACAATCGGGATTTTCAGGTAAAACTACCCAATTGCACCTATCAAATAAATCTTATGCCTGATCTTGTGTTAATGTACAAAAATGCAGATGATGCAGTAAAAACCAATTTTGAAAATTTTTGGAAAATGATGAAGCGTCCCTATTTAGATAGGCCTGATGGTTTCATGATTGAACGTATGTTGCCAGAACATTATATTGAAGTCGGCAATAAAGAGCAAGCTACTTATAATCACTATTATACTAAAAGTGGTAAAGTCTGGGAGTTGGTTCCCTTTCTAAAGAAATAACAAGTCATCGGTATGGTTTATTCGGCTTAATATCAACTACGGTATGAACGAATTATTAATATGGATTGTAGCCCTATTGATTTTTATTGGGATTCCTGTGTTTTGCATATCCAAACGAAAGATGAAAAAACGTGGCCAGAAGTGGATATATATTAAAGCTGCTTTCTACGGTTTGCTGTCGGCTTTTTCTATTCCGATTCTTATTATGATTTTGGTATTATGTGTCACTATTAAGAATGATCATTTCCCACCTAAAAAACATTCAATAAGGAAAAATGGACAGATACACTTTCGGATGACAGATACAAGTATTCACGTGATATTATAGATAGTCAGCTATTGAATAATAAAACGGCAGTTGAAGTTATCGAAGTGTTGGATAATAAATTTATAATAGCGCATGATAGCACACGAATTATCTACTTTACAGGATACCAACCATCATTTATGACACACATTCCAAGGACTTTGGAAGTATATTTCAAAAATGGAAAAGTTATTCGGGTAACAATGGTGTGATAGATAACTATTTATTACACCAATAATTAGTATTCCATATTTTACCAGAAAGTTTATATATAGTACTAAATTGGATAGTTTGCATGATTTATTATATAGCTTTAAAAATAATAATACGTAATGGAAATAAGAAAACCCGATAACTCTCGACGATTCAATAATGACTTAAAGTAAATTGAGACACGTATGTTTGGCGAAGTAAAGAAATCTGCCATGGGCAAATGGAGCATTGTATTAAGTATAATAACGCTACTGTATTTCTATTATATCCTTCGATCTGCCATTATTTTTCATAGTCCTAACGAATATGAATATTTGGGAAAGGTTGTGTGTACGTATAGTGGAGAACAAGATAAATTATATAAAAAAAAATTATACTGCTATATATAGGATTCCATACACATATAATTGGAGTGAAAATGATGAAATCGCAATTTTCATGAAAAATTATGGTAATGTCCTCAAAAAAGAAGATGTTGTTTTTGGGAGACTTGATATTTTCTTAGATGACCAAGGGCAATATAAAAGTCATAGTATACGGAAATTTTTAGGATTATATCCGTGGTAGATAAAAAATTCTCGCAATTCTCTATAATCCGATATATAATGGCAAAGAGTTAATGTATAAATATCAATGAAAAAAGTATTTTTATCTTATATTAAATTATATAGTCCTTTTGAGTTCCACATTAATTTTGGGGATAATGCAAGGGGATGGTTTAATCATGAAAGAATATTGAATCGAGATGATGTTGAGATATACTCAATTCCATCTTGGAAATATCATGTATATTACAGTGTATTGTGTGCTTTATTATATATAAATGTATATTTAGTGTATTTTTGCCCCAAAAGAGTAACAATAGCTTCAAAAATACATGCTTTTTTTTTTTGTTGGTTTAACAATATTGTTGTTTTTGTTATTGACTTTTACCGTATGAGATATTTAGATTTTCCTCAATTAAATTTAGCTGATTGAGGATTTAGCAACCATGCAATGTATATCTTAAAAAAAATAGCGGTATTGTCCGGCGGATAATCGACCAT